>Ga0302349_1000426_pt1 | contig 51700 bp, 54 predicted proteins | sample PhyAR1_FD_202176 | JGI IMG/M metagenome (GOLD analysis project Ga0302349, IMG submission 202176) | Leaf surface microbial communities from alfalfa plants in UC Gill Tract Community Farm, Albany, California, United States - DLSL A.R1... | ecosystem: Host-associated > Plants > Phyllosphere >... | reverse complement strand
TGTAATCAGGCGTTGCAAGCGCTGCTTCACCGGTCGCGCGGGCAGGCGTGTTGGCCTTGTCGACCCAGCTGTCCCAGACTGCGTTCATTTCAGCGAAGTCCTTCATGTCTGCAAGCCAGATGATCGCCTGGAGGATCTTGGACTTGTCGGAACCAGCAGCTGCCAACAGACGATCAACTTCAGCCAGAACGGCCTTGGTCTGATCGGTCACGCTCGCGCCTGGCTCGCCAACCTGGCCGGCGAGATAAACTGTATTGCCGTGAACGACGGCCTGGCTCATGCGTGGTCCGACTTCGATACGACGGATGCTCATGGTGAACTCCTCTCATGACTGCTGCGGAAACGGGCCCGCATTTAAAAATGTTGCGCATCCTTATTAAAGCCCCTGCCCGCTTTGGCAATGGCTGTTTGAAGCCTCATCCGGACAATTCAAATAAAAACGCACTCCAGGCCGCCCGCTGTGCTACGACAGCGACAAGAGGAGAGAAACAATATGCCTGCAGAAACTGACGATGCAAAAACACCTTCGCAGCTGATCGATGGCAGGATCAGGGAACTTGCAGACTGGAGAGGCAAAACGCTTTCTTATGTCCGCGACATTATCCTGAAGGCCGACCCGGAGATTATCGAAGAATGGAAATGGCGCGGCGTGCCGGTGTGGTCCTGCTCGGGGATCATATGCACCGGCGAGACCTATAAGAGCGTTGTGAAACTCACTTTCGCGAAAGGTGCGTCGCTGGACGATCCTTCCAGCCTTTTCAATTCAAGCCTTGAAGGCAACGTACGTCGCGCGATTGATATCCGTGAAAACGAAGAAATAGATGCAAAAGCTCTGACGACGCTGATCCATGCTGCAATCGCGCTCAATAAGCTCAAACCACCGCGTCGCTGATCGTGTAGAATATTTGCGGGGCAATTGACTCCTGACGGCCCTTTCCCTATAAGCCGCAGCACGTTCGCCCATAGGGTTAATGGATGGCTTGTGCTATCCTGCTTTTTGGGAAAAGAACCAGCTCCTGTTCAATAGAGCGTGATACCGAAAAGTGAAAACCGGTTTTCGGCAAAATCATACTCGATGAAAAGACAGAACCAAGAAGGGCCGCACACCGCGGTATTAAATAAATGAAGCGCACTTTCCAGCCATCCAATCTCGTCCGCAAGCGTCGTCACGGTTTCCGTGCACGCATGGCTACTGCCGGCGGTCGTAAGGTTCTCGCCGCTCGCCGCGCACGCGGCCGCAAGCGGCTTTCCGCTTAATCTTTCCCGCGCGACCAGCGCGGTGATTAAAGATATGAAAAAGCAGAAACAAATACTCCGCCTTCGCAAGAGAGCGGAGTTTTTGTCTGTTAGGAATGGTGAAAAACGGCGTGGTCCCCTATTTCTTCTTGAAGTCCGGAAACGGACGGATGAAGAATCCGAAGCTGCCAAAATCGGCGAAAAACCCCGCGCAGGCTTCACCGTCACCAAGAAAAACGGCAATGCGGTGGTTCGAAACCGCATACGTCGCAGACTGAGAGAAGCGGTTCGTTGTCACGTAGGGAGTGACATGGCGCCTTCGACCGACTATGTGATCGTAGCGCGCGAGCAAGCACTCACTGCGCCCTTCTCGAAACTGACCGGGGAACTTTCCCGCCGCATCACGGCACCGGAGGGACGGCGGGACGAGAAGAAACGCCGAACGGAAAGACCGGAATCAGGACCCGTCAATGGAAAATAATCGTAATTTCTTCATCACCATTGCCCTGTCCATCCTCGTATTAACGCTGTGGCAAGTATTCTATCTGGGACCGAAAACGGAAGCCCAGCGGGAGCAGACACGCATTGAGGAGCAGCAGCGCCAGACCCAGCAGGCAGCCCAGGGCGGCTCGCAGGGTGATACTCCACAAATGCCCGGCACCGCCGGCGCAATTCCAGGCCACAGCGATGGCACAGCCGCAGGCGGCACGCTGACCCGTGAAGCCGCAGCCGCACAGTCGCAGCGCATCGATATCGACACAGCTTCGCTGCGTGGTTCGATCAATCTGACCGGCGCGCGCCTCGATGATCTCTATCTCAAGAAGTATCACGAGACTGTAGACGACAAGTCGCCTGAAATCGAACTACTCGCACCATCGGCTCTCAAGCAGGGTTATTTCGTTGAACTCGGTTTCACCGGCAACGACGCAACCGGCGAAGTTCCTGGTCCAAACACTGTCTGGACCGTTGAAGGCAACAACAAGCTGACGGCATCGACGCCTGTTACTCTGACATTCACCAACGACAAGAACATCACATTCAAGCGCGTCATCTCGGTTGATGATGCCTACATGTTCGAAGTCGACGATACGGTCACCAACAACACCGGCGCACCGATCTCGCTTGCTTCTTATGGCCGCGTAACGCGTTTCAACCAGCCTGAACATGCAAGCGCTACCTATGTTCTCCATGAAGGCCTTATCGGCGTCATGGGTCAGGATGGCCTTCAGGAAATCAAGTATTCCAAGGTTGAAGACGACAAGGACATTTCGTTCAAGGACGTGACTGGCGGCTGGGTCGGCATCACCGACAAGTATTGGGCGGCAACGCTCGTACCTCCGCAGAACGAAAAGTTCACCGCACGTTTCTCGCACTTCACCAATGACCGTCCGCGCTACCAGTCGGATTTCCTCAGCGCGCCGATCACGGTTGCAGCTGGCGAAGCCAGCACCATCAAGAACCACGTTTTTGCTGGCGCCAAGGTTGTCTCGGACATCAAGAACTACGAAGAAAAGCTCGGCATCAAGCAGTTTGAACTGCTGATTGACTGGGGCTGGTTCTACTTCATCACCAAGCCGATGTTCTACCTCATCGACTGGATCTACAAGTTCTCCGGCAATTTCGGCATCGCCATTCTGGTTGTCACCGTTCTGCTGAAGGGCCTGTTCTTCCCGCTCGCCAACAAGTCGTACAAGTCGATGGCTCGTATGAAGCTGGTGCAGCCGAAGATGACGGAAATCCGCGAGAAATATGCGGATGACAAGATGAAGCAGCAGCAGGAAATGATGCAGCTCTACAAGCAGGAAAAAATCAATCCGCTTGCAGGTTGCTGGCCAGTGCTGGTCCAGATTCCGGTGTTCTTCGCGCTCTATAAGGTTCTCTACGTCACCATTGAAATGCGCCATGCGCCGTTCTTTGGCTGGATTCAGGATCTTGCAGCACCCGATCCAACATCGATCTTCAACCTGTTCGGCCTTCTGCCGTTTGCGGTTCCGGCGTTCCTGATGATCGGCGTCTGGCCAATCATCATGGGCATCACCATGTTCCTGCAGATGCGCATGAACCCAACGCCTCCAGATCCAACGCAGGCGATGATCTTCACCTGGATGCCGATCATCTTCACCTTTATGCTGGCATCGTTCCCAGCAGGCCTCGTGATCTATTGGGCATGGAACAACACGCTTTCGATTACCCAGCAGGGCATCATCATGAAGCGTCAGGGTGTTAAAATCGAACTTTTTGACAACCTGAAAGACCTCTTTAAGCGAAAGCCGAAAGAGGCCAAGAAGTAAAAAGATAAAAAGCCCCGCATCTGCGGGGCTTTTTTTGTGCTCGTTGATCCAGAGCGGTTGACAATGCGGCGCGTAACCGTGATGCGTGTCTTTTACGGAATATACGGATCAGGAAGACCACATTGAGCGATCAGGACAAAAAGCAGGCAGCCATCAATGCCGCTCAGGCAGCAGCAGATGCGACCCGTGCAGCCCATGCGGCTTTGGTCGAAGAAGGGCGCCTGCTCTTCAAGAAGTCGTGGATCTTCATCCGTGGCGTGCCTTCGATGAAGTTTCTGCCATTGGAAGGCCCGGTTGAAATTGCCTTTGCCGGACGTTCAAATGTCGGCAAATCTTCGCTCATCAATGCGCTTGTCGGCAAAAAGGGTCTTGCCCGTACCTCCAACACACCGGGCCGGACGCAGGAACTCAACTATTTCGTTCCCGATGGCTATTCCGGCGAGAATGGCGACCTTCCGCCATTGGCACTCGTCGACATGCCGGGCTATGGCTTTGCAGAAGCACCCAAAGCCCATGTCGATGCGTGGACACGTCTCGTGTTCGATTACCTGCGCGGCCGCACCACGCTGAAGCGCGTCTATCTGCTGATCGACTCACGCCATGGCATCAAGAAGAACGATGCTGAAGTGCTTGACCTGCTCGACAAGGCGGCAGTTTCTTATCAGATCGTGCTGACCAAGATCGACAAGATCAAGGCCGCTGGCATCCCACGTCTGATAGAAGAAACGCATAACCTCACGAAGAAGCGTGCAGCCTGCTTCCCCGGCATCATCACGACCTCGTCGGAAAAAGGCCTCGGTCTTGATGAACTACGCGCTGCGATCGCGCTTGTTGCCAAGGAATAGGCAGTCGGTCGCGGAAAAGTGGGAACCGGCTTTCCGATTCCGACATGCGTAAAACAACAAAATAGAGCGAGCGTGGCGTGTATGATTAAGCACGACGCGCTCCAGGAAACGACATCAGTTTAGCTCGGGCAGCTTGCCGACTGATTGTTTAGACCCTGCTTGAGCTGTTCAAACCGCGTGGTGGTTTTTGCGCCATCACGCGTGATACGCAGAACATACATGCTGTCGAAGTCTTCACGCGGCCACTTCGGCACGAGAGCCTTGTCACCACCGCTATCCTTGACGATGCTTCTGGCAAGCTTCACGATCTGCTTGTGTTCCCAACCCACCAGTACTGTCGCGTTGCGATATTCAGGCTGCGCGAGCGTCGCCTGCAGTTCCTCAATATCCTTGAAGCCAAAGCGCGTATCAACGGGCATTCCAAACGTGATAGCTGTCGGTTCGACCGTAGCAAGCGGGCGGTTATAGGAATAGATCGCGCCCTTGTCTTCTTTCAGCTGCGCCGGATTGGGCGCAAAGATGAAATCCGGTTTTCCGAATTTTTGCTTGATTACGGCAGGCAGTTTCAGCGAGCGATTGAGGCCTTGGCAATTGAGCTGTCCAAGCCCCTGCTCCGGCTTTTCACCATGGCGCAACATGATGATCGTTTCAGTTGTCGCTGCAGCCTGCGAGGCGCTGATGCCCGCCAGAAAAATCAAAGCCGTAAAAAATGCGCGTCGCATGAATCTACTCCGTTCAAGAGCGGGCGTTATGCGCAATCTTCTAGCACTCTCCAAGGATTTTAATTGGGCGATCTTTGGCAACGCATTCAAATAATCGCGAACAAAACGCCTAAAACCGTTTTACAGAACAGTGCATATTGCTTAGAAAAGCCTGCCTCTCTTGCCCTGTCGCCAGCCATGGAGCCCGCGATGACGACTCTTGAAAATCCTGAAATGCAAGCGCAACTCCTCTCCGCAGCCCTGCCTTATATGCAGCGCTACGAAAACAAGAATGTCGTGGTGAAATATGGCGGTCACGCCATGGGAAACCCTGAACTGGGCAAGGCTTTTGCCCGCGACATCGCGCTTTTGAAGCAGTCAGGCATCAATCCGATCGTCGTTCATGGCGGTGGCCCACAGATTCAGGCGATGCTCTCGAAGCTCGGCATTGAATCGCGCTTTGAAGGTGGTCTTCGCGTCACCGACGAGAAGACGGTTGAAGTGGTGGAAATGGTTCTCGCCGGTTCCATCAACAAGGAAATCGTCGCCCTCATCAACGCCGAAGGCGAATGGGCCATCGGTCTTTGCGGCAAAGACGGTAACATGGTTTTCGCGCGCAAGGCGCACAAGACGGTTATCGATCCGGATTCCAACATCGAGAAAGTTCTTGATCTGGGCTTTGTTGGTGAACCAGCAGAAGTTGACCGCACACTTCTCGATCTTCTGGCGCGTTCCGAAATGATCCCGGTTATTGCGCCGGTTGCACCCGGTCGTGATGGTCATACCTACAACATCAACGCAGACACCTTTGCAGGCGCTATCGCTGGCGCGCTGGCTGCAACGCGTCTTCTGTTCCTGACCGATGTTCCCGGCGTTCTCGACAAGGACAAGAAGCTCATCAAGGAGCTTTCGGTTGCCGACGCTCAGGCGCTGATCAAGGACGGCACGATCTCCGGCGGCATGATCCCTAAGGTCGAAACCTGCATCGATGCAATCCGTCGCGGCGTTGAAGGCGTTGTTATTCTCAACGGCAAGACACCGCATTCCGTACTGCTTGAGCTATTCACGGAGCATGGTGCAGGAACATTGATTGTACCGTAATCCAGTAGCCGCCTTCGGGCGGCTTTTTCTTGACCCGCCTTCGTGACATAAAGACTTATGACCAATCAACCTGATGCTCCGGCCTTTGCCCACGTTACCGACTGGGTATTCGACCTCGACAATACGCTCTATCCGCACGCAGCCGATCTGTTTTCCCAGATCGATGTACGCATGACGAACTATGTCGAGAACCTCCTGAAATTGCCGCGTGACGAAGCGCGCAAAATTCAGAAGCAGTTTTATCTGGAATATGGCACCACGCTGAAGGGCCTGATGGAGTGCCATGAGATCGATCCTGACGACTTTCTCAAGAAGGTCCACGACATCGACTATTCATGGCTGAAACCCGATCCCGCACTCGGGGCAGCCATTCGTGCCCTGCCCGGCCGCCGTTTCATTTTCACCAATGGTGATCGCGGCCATGCGGAACGTGCAGCACAGCAGCTCGGCATTCTTGATGATTTCGACGATATTTTCGACATCGTTGCAGCAGGCCTGACGCCCAAGCCAGAGCGTGTCACTTATGATCGTTTTCTCGGCGCATTCGGCGTTGACGCACAAAAGGCTGTCATGTTTGAAGATCTGGCGCGCAATCTCGTTGTGCCGAAGACATTGGGCATGAAAACCGTGCTGGTGGTTCCAAACAATTTCGAGCCAACATTCTCCGAAATATGGGAAAGCGACCCGGAATTCACCGATCAGGTCGATTATGTAACCGACAATCTGACCCAGTTTCTGGAAACTATAATTGCAGACCGATAGGCAGTTTACCGGCCTTGAAAAACGTATCGATAAGGCGGCTCATCACCTTCTCGACAGCTTGCCAAGGCATCGCATCAGTGATGCGCTGATTGAGTTTCTGGTTTTTGGATTGAAGCAAGCATGGGCCTGCCTATTTGGCGGCGCGATGCTGGGTCTCATCATCCTCACACGCTGGTTCTGGCCAGAAGATGGCGCAGGATTTATCACCCGCTACGATTTCCTGTTTCTCTCCGCTGTTGTGATCCAGCTTGGAATGCTTGTCTTCAAGCTGGAGGCTTGGGAGGAAGCCAAGGTCATCGTCATTTTCCATATTGTCGGAACGGCTATGGAAGTGTTCAAAACCCACGCCGGATCATGGATCTATCCGGAAGAAAACTTCTTCCGGATCGGTGGCGTACCACTGTTTTCAGGCTTTATGTATGCGGCTGTCGGTTCCTATATGGCGCGTATCAACCGCATCTTCGATATCAGGCTCAACCACTATCCGCCGCTCTGGACAACGATCGTGCTGGCGGCTGCGATCTATATCAATTTCTTCGCCCACCACTTCATCTGGGATATGCGCTGGGTGTTGTTTGCCGCAACCTTCGCGCTCTATTGGCGCACGACCATGCATTATCGCGTGTTTCGCTTCCGGCATAAAATGCCGCTGCTGGTTGCGTTCCTGCTCACATCACTGTTCATCTGGATCGCGGAAAACATCGGAACCTGGTCGAAAGCCTGGCTCTATCCCAACCAGCGCAATGGCTGGGAGCTGGTTTCAATGAGCAAGCTCGGCTCATGGTATCTGCTGATGATTATTTCCGTTGTGCTGGTGACACTCGTTCACCGCCCGCGCGAATATTCGGAAAACGAAAACGCCCGGTCATAACAGACCGGGCGCGCTGGAAACTTTACAGCGGTTCCAGTTAAGAAAGAATCGTTGGAGCCGCTGTAACTGTTTGTTTTTACGCATTATCCGTCGCAAAACCGCTTCGCACTTTTGCTGCAAACGCTATAATCGAAGAGATCAAAGCTTGTAGAAGTTCTTGATCTCGTCCCAAGCTTCGTCAGCCGTTTCCACGAAGGTCAGCAGCTCAATATCGGCAGGCGAAATTGTGCCCTGCTCTGCGAGAAACTCGATATTGATCGCCTTGGTCCAGAATTCCTTGCCGAACAGGATGAGCGGCATACGCTCCATACGGTCTGTCTGGATCAGCGTCATGGCTTCAAACAGCTCATCCATCGTGCCGAAGCCGCCGGGGAATACGCAGACAGCCTTTGCCCGCATGAGAAAATGCATCTTGCGCAGCGCAAAATAATGGAAGTTGAAGCAAAGTTCCGGCGTCACATAAGCGTTTGGTGCCTGCTCATGCGGCAACACGATATTAAGACCGATGGTCGGCGCACCAACATCGGCGGCACCGCGATTGCCTGCTTCCATCACGCCCGGACCTCCGCCAGTCACCACGATGAATTCGCGATAATAGGTGGTCGCTGAATATTCGGAGCAGATGCGGGCAAACTTGCGCGCTTCTTCATAATAGCGAGAGTTCGCTTCGAGGTTCTTTTTCTGCACTTCGTTTTTCGCAGCCCAGGCTTCACCGCCCGGTTCCGGAATACGTGCACCACCGAACATGACGACCGTGGACTTGATGCCACGATCAGCAAGGATCAGTTCTGGTTTCAGAAGCTCAAGCTGAAGCCGCACGGGACGCATATCACGTCGCGTCATGAAGTCATCATCCATGAAGGCAAGACGATATGCGGGAGCTTCGGTCTGAGGTGTCTGAGGCACAGTGCGTGCCTGTTTAGCAGCGTCCTCAGAATTGGGGAAAGGCGTCCAGCCGGACTTCTCCATTGGGTTCATGCTTGCCTGCTCCTTCAATTACAATGCGTATTGATGCTTTAGCATCAATTTTGGCGCTAAATTCTTAATCTGTCTCAAATAGGGCCGCGCAATTCGCGTAACAACGCGATTGACCCATATGGTACCTTCGCTTAATCACTTCTGTGACAACTGCCGACCACAAAGACGGCAGCCGCTTATCCTGCCATTTTATGGAGACCGCCATATGACCAAGCCAGATTTCGCCTCCCTTGAAAAGGTCATCGAAAAGGCTTTTGACGAACGCGATGGCATCAACACGGCAACCCGCGGCGAAGTTCGCGATGCTGTTGAGCAGTCGCTTCTTATGCTCGATCGCGGTGAAGCGCGTGTGGCAGAAAAACAGGCGGACGGCAACTGGCAGGTCAATCAGTGGCTCAAGAAAGCGGTGCTGCTTTCTTTCCGTCTCAACCCGATGCAGATCATCAAAGGCGGTCCCGGCGAAGCCTCTTGGTGGGACAAGGTTCCTTCCAAGTTTGACGGCTGGACAGCCAATGAATTCGAAGCTGCTGGCATTCGTGCAGTGCCAAATTCAGTTGTTCGCTTTTCGGCTTACATTGCGCCAAACGCGATCCTGATGCCATCCTTCGTCAACCTCGGCGCTTATGTCGATGAAGGTACAATGGTTGATGCGTGGGCAACGGTTGGTTCCTGCGCACAGATCGGTAAGAATGTGCATCTGTCGGGCGGCGTCGGCATCGGCGGCGTTCTGGAGCCAATGCAGGCTGGCCCGACCATCATCGAAGACAATTGCTTCATCGGCGCCCGTTCGGAAGTCGTTGAAGGTTGTATCGTTCGCGAAGGTGCCGTTCTCGGCATGGGCGTCTTCATCGGCAAGTCGACCAAGATCGTTGACCGCGCAACTGGTGAAATCTTCTACGGCGAAGTACCGCCATATTCGGTCGTTGTTGCAGGCACGATGCCGGGCAAGCCATTCCCGAATGGTGAAGCTGGTCCCGGCCTCTATTGCGCCGTGATCGTCAAGCGCGTCGATGAAAAGACCCGCTCGAAGACTTCGATCAACGAGCTGCTGCGCGACTAATACCAAAACTCCGTATGAGTCATACTCATGGAGTTTTGGTTAAGCCCGAGTGGCGATTGAACTTTTTCAAGGCGTGATGCGTTAGCATCTTAGCGCCTTGGTATAATTTGCCTGCATAGAGCGGTTTCAGCGAATACTAAGTCATTGAAACCGCTTCACACTTTTCAGGATGCACTCGCATCAAACAAAAAGGCGAAGCCCGAGAGCTTCGCCTTTTTTAGTTTCACTGCCAGAATGATTAGTTCTGGTAGCTCGAAGGCGATGCATCGCCGAAGCGGTGTGCAGAACCGTCGCTATAGGTCTGGTTCTGGATCGAAGCAGGAGCGGTGTAATCAACGCCCTGTGTTGCAACTGGCGTACGATCGTTTGCATAAAGATCAGCTGGTTCACCAACATGTGGGTTTTCAGCGAAAGCAGCACCGGCGCTAAGGGCAACGGCTACGGCAGCAAGAGCAAACTTCTTCATTTTCATAATCCTTATATCACCCCATCGGATGGCAACTTGCCTTTCCCTTCGGGGACTCCGGGATGACATGAAGCCATCCTCCGGGGAGATTCGTTAAAATCGTTGAGTATATAAATCCAGCAGCAAGAACCTTGGGAGGCCGCACTCACTGCCTTCATGTCTTGCTATTCCGATCTGCAATCAGACCGGGATAGCAAAGCTCACTATCGAACGCTTAGTTCGAGAAGCTGGAAGGCGATGCATCACCGAAACGGTTTGCAGAACCATCCATGTAGGTCGACTGGCCGATTGCAGCAGTCGCGGTGTGATCAACGCGCTGAGCAGCAACTGGAGTACGATCATTTGCATAAAGGTCGGCTGGTTCGCCTACGCGTGGGTTTTCAGCAAAAGCAGCACCGGCGCTAAGTGCGAGAGCAGCAGCAGCAAGAACAAACTTATTCATTTTCTATCTCCTTAGTCAGATGGGCGACGTTCTATGCGTCGTCCTCATGCATCTCAAATGGGTGACAGTGGGAGAAAGTTCCAGTCACGAAAATGTTTTCTTAATCACACATTCGTGCAGCCAATTTTTTCGAAATTGGATATAAAAACGAAAATTATTAATTAGAAACAGCACGTTAAATCATATATCAGCATTCACAGAACTGTTATATAGGTATTTTTGTTCATTTTCGCTGAACAGACTGTTTGCAATCACTGTATAATAATAGCGAACAATGAGGCCCATTGGCGACAGTTGTGTGGCTGATCGTTTCAACGTTGCCACGATCTGCAAACCGCAAAACAATCAAACGAAGCGCCCTCTTCCAACACAACAAGAGGCTCACAATAAAATAGGGCCGCGAGACGCGACCCTATTAAACTTTGTAATTGCCATGCCGATTTGGAGCTCAGTCAAAAACTGGCCACCGGCCCTAATTATTAGCAACAGCTACCGAACGTCCCGCAATCGAGACCCACTGGCCGGAATTGGCTGGCGATTGCATCTTGATATAACGGTAGGAGGTCTTCTCCACCGGCAGGACTTCCCCGCGCATATTGTCGAGAATGTAATCACCGTGATCCGTCCTTGCCGACAACACAATATGCGGCTCGCTTCCCTGCACCATGGTAATGAGCAACTGCGATGGGCTGATGCCCCGCGCCATCAGCTTGGCGCGCTTCATCAATACGTAATCTTCGCAGTCGCCCTTCCCATTGCGGGGAATGGTCCAATAATCGCGCTTGCCGTAATTGTCCTGATCGGAAACAGGCTTGATCGCCGCATTGACCGATGCGTTCACGCTTTGCAGAAGCTTCATGCGATCCGGCGTCAGCTTCATCGGCGCCAAAGCGCGATGAGCGCCGCAATCACGCGGATTGCGTTTGCAATAATCAAGATGACCGTATGGAATACTGGTAATCCCGCCTGCTTCACTCCATTGAGCTGCCTTGGCCGGAACCAGCGTCGCCCCGGATAAAGCCATTATACCTGCTGCCGCAGAAATCAGTAGACGCATGACGGATTCCCATTATTAAAAATGTCCCTTGGAACAATTCCCCGGTGACCGGTCCGTTTTCCGGATCTCGCTATCAACCTTTTTTTAACTAACGATGACAAAGCCCCTCTGGTCAAGGAAATTTCATTCCCGAATTGCAACGATCTGAGAAAAGCTGCGATTTTTGCGCGTCCTCGAACTTGTTTATCTAAAGAGGCGATTGCTATTTCATCTGGGAGCGTCCCGATCTAATCTCAAGCCCATACGATTCTCAGAATGAAGCTTTGACATCATGAGCCTTCCTACCAATCCCGCCGATAACCTCGCCGCTCTCATCCGCTGTCCTTCCGTAACGCCCGCTGAAGGCGGCGCGCTTACGGCACTCGAAGCGATGCTTGAGCCAATGGGCTTTTCCGTTCAGCGCCCCGTCTTCACTGAAGAAGGCACGCCGGACATCGAAAACCTCTATGCGCGTAAATCCGGAAACGGTGCTCATCTGATGTTTGCCGGCCACACCGATGTCGTGCCTCCGGGCAATGAAAGCGACTGGAAACATCCGCCTTTCTCCGCCGCTATCGAAGACGGCATCATGTATGGCCGCGGCGCAGTCGATATGAAGGGTGGCATTGCCTGCTTTGTGGCTGCTGTCGCGCGACATGTTGAAAAGCACGGCAGCCTCAAGGGCAGTGTCTCCTTCCTCATCACAGGTGACGAAGAAGGCCCGGCAATCAACGGCACCGAAAAGCTGCTGCAATGGGCCAAGGAACGTGGCGAAACATGGGATGCTTCGCTCGTCGGCGAGCCAACCAATCCGGACACGCTCGGCGACATGATCAAGATCGGGCGTCGTGGCTCAATCTCCGGCACGATCACAGTGCATGGCGTGCAGGGTCACGCTGCCTATCCGCATCTGGCAGAAAATCCGGTTCGCGGTGTAACCACGCTTATCGACGGCCTGCTTTATCCGGCTTTCGATGAAGGCACGGATGACTTTCAGGCCAGCAATATGGAAGTGACGACGGTTGATGTGGGCAACACAGCAACAAACGTGATTGCAAACAAGGCGACCGCTTCCTTCAACATCCGCTTCAACGATACTTGGACCGCAGACAGCCTGAAAGCCGAGATCGTCTCGCGTCTCGAAAAGGCTTCGCGCAACGACCGCCTGCGCCCGGGCCGTGAAACGCCAATCAAGTATGAACTGACATGGCGCGAACACCCAAGCCATGTCTTCCTGACCCGCGATGAGAAGCTGATCGGAACACTGACCTCTTCAGTGGAAGCTGTCACCGGCAAACGCCCTAAGCTTTCCACATCAGGCGGCACGTCGGACGCGCGCTTCATCAAGGATTATTGCCCGGTGGTGGAATTTGGCCTCGTCGGACAGACCATGCACATGGTCGATGAACGCGTGGCTCTTGCCGACCTCGAAGGACTGACACAGATTTACGAACGTTTCATCGCTGATTTCTTTGGGTAAAGGAATTACATGCCCAATCTGGATAATATTTTCAGATACTTCACGGGCGTCTGGAAGATGATGCTTGGCCGCAAAGACGGCCTTGCATATCTCGATATCTCCGCAGAAGATTTCTGGACATCATTCTATGCGATTGTCGTTGCTCTGCCGCCGCTTCTGGCGACTTGGGTTGCCTATTCGGCTGACCTCACGGCCGGACGCGAAGAAGCTGGGCTTCGATTGGCAATCGTCATTCGTGCAGCAACCGTCGATATCGCAGCATGGGTGATACCGATTGTTATTGTCGGCCTGCTTGCCAAACGTATAGGCATTGCAAAGCGCTACGCTGCTTATGTGATTGCAACCAACTGGGGAAGCGCTCTTCTTGCATGGCTTTTCGCGCCAATCACGCTGCTGCAGTTGTTCTTTCCGGGATTTCTTGATGTCGCAACACTGTTTGCATTCGTGCTCTTCGGCATCTCAATTATCCTGAGCTACCGGCTAACCTTTATCGTGTTGCAGCGTCCGCACGCCTATGTCGCGCCGTTCTTTGCCTGCATGTTCTTCGGCTCACTGTTCATTACAGTGGTCCTGCAACAACTCTTCGGCATCGGGATTGGAGCCGAGAGCTTTTAAAGCGCATCCCGAAAACTGTGAAACGGCTTTCGGACAAGATGCGCGCCTAAACAAAGAATGAGAGCGTCGATCTGATTCAATCAGATCGAAAGGCGCTCTAAAACGGAAACGGGTAATCAACGCCGACCAAATAGAGGCCATAGGGCGGCGCGACCTGACCGCAGGCTTTGCGGTCCCTGGCCTCAAGTGCTGCCTGCAGATCATCAGCCGTCCAGCGGCCAACGCCAACTTCCATCAGGCTTCCTGCAAAGGAACGCACCTGATTATGCAGGAACGAACGTGCTGAAACGCGCATTTCGACATAGTCACCATTGCGCGTGATATCGAGCCGGTCGAGTGTCTTGACCGGACTTTTTGCCTGACATTGCGTTGCGCGAAATGTCGTAAAATCATGCTCGCCCAGCAATCGCTTTGCAGCCTCATGCATCGCTTCGTGGTCAAGGCGTTTCTGCACCCACCAAACGCGCTGATAATCAATCGCCAGCGGCGCACGGCGATTGTGAATGCGATAAAGATAGTGCCGGGCGCGCGCCGAAAACCGCGCGTCAAAAGCATCCGTCGTCTTCTCGACATTGAGAATGCTGATGCGTTCATCCGCCATCACCAGATGCGCATTGAGCGCATCGCGCACTTTCGCAGCACCCCAATCTTTTGTCAGATCAACATGAATGACCTGCGCGCTCGCATGAACGCCTGCATCGGTGCGGCCTGCCGCACTCAACGTCAGATCTTCTCCGCAGAACTTCTTGAACGCCTGCTCAATCGCGTTCTGCACGGCATGCCCGTTTTCCTGCCGCTGCCAGCCGACATAGGGCGTGCCGTCATATTCGACCGTGATCTTGTAACGAGGCACCGCTCAGAGAACCTTCGTCACAGACGCTCCACGCAGAAACTCCTGCGCGGGCAAAGGCTTGCCGCCTGAACGTTGTAACGTTACGAGCCGCACAGCACCCTCGCCGCACGCAATCGTCAGGCGATCATCAAGTACGGTTCCCGGAGCGCCGCTTCCCTCGCCCAATGTGGAGCGCTGGAGTTTGACACGTTCAACGACACCGTTGATTTCCATCTCGCACCAGGCGCCCGGAAATGGTGAGATGCCACGGATCGTATTGTGAACATCCTTCGCAGGCTTCGACCAGTCGATACGCGCTTCGGCCTTATCGATCTTGGCTGCATAGGTCACGCCTTCCTCTGGCTGCGCCTGAAGTGTGAGACTTTCGCGCTCAAGCGCACCCAATGCACGCACCATCAGGTCAGCACCGATAAGGCTTAAACGCTCATGCAGCTCGCCTGCAGTCATGTCCGGCGTGATCGCAACTTTTTCGGCCATAGCGACAGGACCCGTATCAAGCCCTGCATCCATTTTCATGATCATCATGCCGGTTTCTGTATCGCCAGACATAATAGCCCGCTGAATGGGAGCAGCCCCGCGCCAGCGCGGAAGAAGCGACGCATGACCGTTGTAACATCCAAGGCGCGGCGCATCGAGAATGGCCTGTGGCAGCAGCAGGCCATAGGCCACCACGATTGCTACATCCGCTTCCAGGCTCGCAAAAACGTCCTGCTCTTCCGTCCCTTTCAGGCTTTTCGGCGTGAAAACCGGAATGCCGAATTCCTCGGCCTTTTCATGCACGGGCGACTTGGTCAGTTCCAGTCCGCGACGGCCAGCCGGACGCGGTGGCTGCGAGTAAACCGCAACGACTTCATAGCCCTGTCCGATGATGGCTGTGAGGATTGGCACGGAAAAATCCGGCGTCCCCATAAAGACGATCCGCATTACAAAGCCCTGTTTGACGCACGCTGGCTGGCGAGCTTCTTGAACTTCTTGATGACCATATCGCGCTTGAGCTTGGAGATATGATCGATAAACAGCACACCATTGAGATGGTCGATTTCATGCTGCAGGCAGGTCGCCATCAGCCCATCGGCTTCCATCGACTTTTCCTTGCCGTCCGCATCGAAATAATTGACCTTGATGGTCGCAGGCCGCTCGACCTCGGCATAATAATCCGGGATCGAAAGACAGCCTTCTTCATAGACGCTGCGTTCGTCCGATGAGGCGACAATCTCCGGATTGATAAAGACATGCGGCGCTTTCGGCTCGTCTTCCTTGGCCAGATCAATCACCAGCATCCGCAGAGGCTCGCCCACCTGAATGGCGGCAAGGCCAATGCCCGGCGCGTCATACATGGTGTCGAACATGTCGCCGGCAAATTTGCGCAACTGATCGTCAAAGCGCTCGACAGGCTTGGAAAGCTGGCGCAGGACGGGATCGGGAAGGATGATGAGCGGTTTAATAGACATGCGCTTCACGTAATCGCTTGCGCGAGAATCGTCAATTGTAACTTGCAAAATGTTCTTGTTTTGATCTCATCAAGGCGACACGAATCAGTTAAGCTTGCGCAATGGAAAACCAGAATCTCTTGAACGAACCGCTTTTGCAGCTTGGTGCAACCTCCTTCACGCTGGGAGATATTCTCCTTGCGGGCATTGTCGTGCTGGTCCTGTGCCTCGCCATTTTCCTCATTGCGGCAGCGCGTTCTGCACGTCTCCGCGCGGTTGCGGAGGCACAGGCTGAAGACCGTGCGCGTGACGCGGAATATCGCATGGCGGAGATTCTGAAAACACAATCCGAAATGCAGGGCCGGATGCAAACCATGGCCGAAGTCTTCGGTTCACGGCAGGCAGAGCTCAACCAGTCAATCCGCGAACGGCTCGACGGCATGACGCATCGCATCGGCCAGACCATGACCGAGCAGACCCGTTCGACCCATGAAAACCTCGCCAAACTGCAGGAGCGTCTTGCGGTCATCGACACAGCGCAGAACAATATCCAGTCGCTTGCCGGTCAGGTCGTGCAGTTGCAGGCGATCCTTGCTAACAAGCAGACGCGCGGAGCCTTTGGCCAGTCTCGCATGGAAGCGATCATTGCCGATGGTCTGCCGCAAGGCGACACTATCCAACGGCACGCGCCCCGATTGCCTTGTAAAGATGCCAAACAACGCGCCTTCACTGGTTATCGACGCGAAATTCCCGCTTGAAGCATGGAACTCCATGCGCGAAACGGAACAGCCGGAAGCACGCAAGACAGCCGTTGCACAGTTCCGCCGCGATATGGAAGTGCATATCAAGGATGTTTCCGACAAATATCTGATTACAGGCGAAACACAGGATACGGCTTTCCTGTTCGTGCCATCGGAATCTATTTTTGCCGATATTCATGAGCATTTCGAAGCGCTGATCCAGCGCGCGCACCGGGCGCGGATCGTTATTGTCTCGCCATCGCTCCTGATGCTGTCAATTCAGGTTATTCAGGCGATCCTGAAAGATGCCCGTATGCGCGAACAGGCGCATGTCATTCAGGGTGAAGTGATCCGTCTGATGGAAGATGTAGGCCGCCTTGATGAGCGTGTGCGCAAGCTGCAAACCCATTTTGTGCAGGCCAACAAGGATATTGACGACATTCTGGTGTCTTCCAATAAGGTCACCAAGCGCGGTGCGAAGATCGAAGCACTGGAATTTGGCCCGGCACCGGCTGAAGAGCCCCAGCGCCCGACGCGACAGTCGGATAACGCTCCCACCCAAATGCGCCTGCGCGTGGTGGATGAGGATTAGAGCGCATCCCGAAAAGTGTGAAACATTTTTCGGATAAAGATGCGCGTTACAACAAGAATTTAGAGCGACGATCTGATCCACTCGGATCGAAACGCGCTCCAAATCCTACCAAAAACAAAGAAGCCCGCAACTTGCGGGCTTTGTCTTATTCAGATTTTGACGTCCTATCAGAGTGACCAAGATCGCGATCAGGCCAGACCAGATCACGCACGCGTTGCTTCAATACCTTGGCTTCCGGAAACCCACCGTCACGCTTGCGCTCCCAGATGAACTCATCTTGACCGCCCGGCATAGATACATGGATTTCAAACACACCACCTGTGCCGGGCCGCAGAGCGACCTCGCCTAAGTCCTGCCCGAATGTCTGCAACAGCTCCTGCGCCAGCCATGCAGCCCGCAACATCCAGTTACATTGCGTGCAATAGGTGATGGAAATAGAAATAGTCATTAGCAGTCGATCATTTCGTATTGTCTATCACTAGTCTCAAATCTGGATTTCGGTCTTGGGAACCTCCACCATGCCCTGAACCTTCGACCCCGACTATAGCCAAGTTGAATAATAGGTCATTTAGGTCGCTCGCATACACCCCCATAGACTCTGCAATATCGTGTACAGAGATGCCATCTCTCTTCAGTTCCAAGAATAACATCTGAAATAATTTTGAGAGCTCTTGCTTGTGATCAGACGGCTCACTCTTACGATATCCTCGCTGCGAGATTTGTTGAAACAAAGTCCTATAGTGCCAATCGCTAATCAAACCAACGCGATGCAAACGTACTATATACGCGGCAAGCGAAACACCCCAATGGCTCTTATGTGCCAAAATATTCTTCAAATCAGGCAAACGTGGAGCAGAGGCAATGAATCCTGCCCGAGGCATCAAAAAGGCTGAAGCAAATTCATCTGCTTCTTGTTCAGTAACACGACCGTCATACTCACCATGACGATGAAGCACCAAATGCCCGAGTTCATGCGCGGCATCAAAACGTCTGCGCGCATTCGATTTCTTAGTATTCAAAAAAACATACGGAATATCATCGCGCCAGGTACACAGTGCGTCCACATCAGATATGTCTAAAGCTAAGGAAAAAACCCTAACGCCTTTGGATTCCAAGAGATGCACCATGTTAGAAACAGGCTTTTCCGCTAAACCCCACATGTATCTCAAGGAAACAGCAGCTTGCTCCGGCCCTTCCTCTCGTAGATCAGGAATCGAGACCATTGGTAATTCAAAATGACTTTCTAACCATTTACAAAAAGCGAATGCAATTGCTGCGCTTCCTCTTGCCATATCGCGTTTTACTGCTGACAACTTAGAAACAGCTCGGAAACTAACTTGCTCCGCCTCAGGGCCGGCTAAGTCCCCTAGATAGAAAAAATTTTCTCTCACAGTTAATGTCTTAGCGAGAAGCTGAAGAGTATCATTTCCCGGAGGAAACTCTCCAGCTTCGTATGCCGAAATACTACGAAGATCTACGCCAACAGCTTGTGCAAGAGCTGTCTTGGTCAACCCTCGCTTTTTTCTCATCCACGTCAATCGATCAGGTGTAAATACCGAATTGTTCATTTTCTTCGAGCAAGCGTAACTTCGTATTCGTCGGCTTCAGGAGCAGGAGAATCTGGAGGAAGAAGATCATCTGCACGAACAACAGGAAGAATTATTCTTTCAGCCCAGAGTGAAATCTTCTTTTCTTCCATACCTACGGGTAATGAAAGCTCTGAATAAAAAGCTTCACCTTTTCTCCTTATCAATAGATACCAAAATGGGCATCTGGCCTCTGAGGAGGCCACCTCAGGCGGAGGGATATCTAATACATACTGATTAGAATCCACCGCCACTACAGTACATCTGCCTTTATCCGAGGACGTAGAGACGTTTACTAAGCGATCGCCAGTCCCACTGTCACCGGTGGCAACATTTACAGCTAGCAACTCTGCGGGGTGGACGGTTAGCGCAAAGCCATTCTCATCAGAGTTAAACCAACCGTAAAGCTTCATTCGATTTCTCAATGCGAAAATCGCTTCACTGGCGGGTGTGATCGCTCGCCCCCAAGTTGGATGATCTTTTGTTTGGCTATTTAAGCTCAATGCGTATTGCCGAACAACTTCCGTAAGCAACTCTATTGGAAGATTCAGCTCATTTAACCGCGTGTGTACATCATGCTCTTCGAAAAGAATTCTGGCCTTAACAGGCATGCGAATCTCCAACTTCCTGTTTCTCTTCCTCAAATGTGGTTTAAAAACAGGAAGTCGTCAATGCAACTCGTATTAGATTCACCGTCAATTCACACAGTAGATCAATCATCACCCATCTTGAGTGCCTGAATGAAGGCCTCTTGCGGGATTTCCACCTTGCCGAACTGGCGCATGCGCTTCTTGCCTTCCTTCTGCTTGTCCAGAAGTTTGCGCTTACGCGAAATATCGCCACCATAGCACTTGGCCGTCACGTCCTTGCGCAGCGCTGAAATGGTTTCGCGCGCCACGATACGTCCGCCAATCGCTGCCTGAATAGGAATTTTGAACATATGCTGCGGGATCAGCTCTTTGAGCTTTTCGCAAAGCACACGGCCACGCTTTTCAGCAGCAGAGCGGTGAACGAGCATCGAAAGCGCGTCCACAGGTTCTTCATTCACAAGGATCGACATCTTGACCAGATCACCCTCACGGTAATCCGAGAGATTATAGTCGAACGAAGCATAGCCCTTCGAGATCGACTTCAGACGATCGTAGAAATCGAAAACGACTTCGTTGAGCGGCAGATCATAGGTGATCATCGCACGCGGGCCAACATAGGTCAGATCGATCTGGAGACCGCGACGCTCCTGACAAAGCTTCATGATCGCGCCGAGATAATCATCGGGCGTCATGATTGTTGCGCGAATCCATGGCTCCTCGATTGCATCGATCTTCACAACATCCGGCATATCAGCCGGGTTGTGCAGCTCTTTCTGCGAGCCGTCCTGCATGTTCAGACGATAGACAACCGAAGGTGCCGTCGTGATGAGGTCGAGATCGAACTCACGCTCAAGACGTTCCTGAATGATTTCAAGATGCAGAAGCCCCAGGAACCCGCAGCGGAAGCCGAAGCCGAGCGCCGCAGAGGTTTCCATTTCAAACGAGAACGACGCATCGTTGAGACGCAGCTTGCCCATGGCAGCGCGCAAGTCTTCAAAGTCGGCAGCATCAACCGGGAACAGTCCGCAGAACACAACCGGCTGCGCAGGCTTAAAGCCCGTCAAAGCCGCTGCTGTAGGGCGGCGATCTTCGGTGATGGTATCACCGACGCGGGTATCAGCCACTTCCTTAATGGAAGCGGTGATGAAGCCCAGTTCACCCGGTCCGAGTTCATCCATCTGAACCATTTTCGGCGTAAAGACACCGGTCCGTTCAACCGGATATTTCGCGCCCGTACCCATCATGCGGATGGTCTGGCCCTTTTTCAGCACACCGTCGATAACACGGACCAGAACAATAACGCCGAGATAGCTGTCATACCAGCTGTCGACCAGCATCGCCTTCAACGGCGCATTGCGGTCACCCTCTCTCGGAGGAGGCAGCTGCTCGACAATAGCTTCGAGCACATCAGGAATGCCGAGGCCAGTCTTGGCCGAGATCATCACGGCGCGGCTTGCATCAATGCCGATCACTTCTTCGATCTGGCTCTGAACGCGCTCAGGCTCTGCTGCTGGAAGATCAACCTTGTTGAGCACAACAACAATGTCGTGATTGTTGTCGATGGCCTGATAGACATTGGCCAGCGTCTGCGCTTCAACGCCCTGTGAGGCATCCACCACCAGAAGCGAACCTTCGCACGCAGCCAGCGAACGCGAGACTTCATAGGCAAAGTCGACGTGTCCGGGGGTGTCGATGAGGTTCAGCACATAGTCCTCGCCGTTCTTCGCCTTATAGTTAAGACGAACGGTCTGGGCCTTAATGGTGATGCCGCGCTCGCGCTCGATATCCATCGAGTCGAGGACCTGGTCCTTCATCTCACGCGTGTCCAGCCCGCCCGTCAATTGAATGAGGCGGTCGGCCAGCGTCGATTTGCCGTGGTCGATATGGGCGACGATCGAAAAATTGCGAATATGGTCAAGTGGTGTGCTCATGCGCGCGATTTACCAGTAAGCCGCGAAATCTCAAAGCGGTATTGCGTGTTTAATACGGGAAAAGCGGCCTTTGTCGCAGTCGTGACAACAAGTCCCCTTTGCGTTGTTGCCAAAAGGCGATAAATCACCGCCAGAAAACATGCCGCAATGATAAACTCGGGCATCATATCCGGCGTTATAATCAGGCTTTCATGCAGGAGTTCAGGATGAAGACCGAACCGAACGAAGTTCACAACAGACCAAAGCTGGTCACTGTTTTCGGCGGCTCCGGCTTTGTTGGGCGCGCGGTCGTAGCAAGCCTCACCAAGCGCGGCTATCGTGTACGCGTCGCCGTACGCAAGCCAGAGGTCGCTTATTACATGGCGCCGCTCGGCAATGTTGGCCAGATCCAGATGGTTCAGGCCAATGTCCGCCATCGCTGGTCGGTTGAACGCGCCATCATGGGCGCTGATCATGTCATCAATCTCGTCGGCATTCTTTCGGAAAGCGGCAAGCAGCGCTTCAACAGCGTTCAGGTGCTTGGCGCAAAGAACATTGCCGAAGCCACCAAGGCAGCCGGCCTCAAGCTGACACATCTTTCGTCGCTTGCAGCAGACGCAAAATCTCCTTCGGATTATGCACGTACCAAGGCAGAAGGCGAAAACGCCGTTCTCTCCATTCTGCCAGATACGGTTATCCTGCGTCCGTCGATCATTTTCGGCCATGAAGATCGCTTCTTCAACCGCTTCGCCAACATGGCACGCTTTTCGCCGTTCCTGCCGGTTATCGGCGGTGGTGAAACCAAGCTGCAGCCGGTCTATGTCGGCGATGTCGCGGAAGCTGTTGCACGCGCAGTCGATGGCAAGCTTGAAGCCGGTAGCGTGTATGAACTGGGCGGCCCAGACGCACAGCCATTCAAGAACTGGATGAAAGACATGCTCGGCGTTATCGCCCGCAAGCGCGTCATCGTCTCGATGCCTTTCTGGGTTGCGCGCATTCAGGCATCTGTTCTTGGCTTGCTGCCAAATCCGCTGCTCACCAATGATCAGGTGACGCTGCTGAAATTTGACAATGTCGTTTCGGAACAAGCCACCAAGGAAGGCCGCACACTTCAGGGCATGGGCATTACGCCAGAAGCCGTGGATGCAATCCTTCCAGCCTATCTCTGGCGCTACCGCGTTGCCGGTCAGTACACCAAGACCGGGTTTGCGTGAGACGAAAATCTAGAGCGCATCCCGAAAAGTGCGAAGCGGTTTTCGGAGCAAGATGCGCGTAAAAACAAATTGATAGAGCATTTCCAATGACTCAATCAAAACAGGAAATGCTCTAAATGAATAAAGGGGCCGAAAGGCCCCTTTTCTTTTGTCCGTTCTTTGCGGGTTTACCCCCAGATAAGCAATGCAGCCATTCCGAGTGCGCCGACGATCAAACGCCACCAGGCAAACAGCTTGAAACCATGGCGAGAAACATAGTCGAGCAGGTGACGCACAACAAATACGCCTGAGATGAAAGCCATCACAAATCCGACTGCGATCAGCGCGCCGTCATTCATCGACAGCATATTATGGCTCTTATAGAGATCATAAGTGAAAGCGCCGGCCATGGTTGGCATGGCGAGAAAGAACGAGAATTCAGCAGCCGAACGCTTGTCTGCTCCAAGCAGAAGCGCACCAACAATCGTTGAGCCTGATCGCGATACGCCGGGGATCATGGCAAGGCACTGGACAAAGCCAATCGCCAGACAGATCGGCAGCGGATAATCCATCACATCGCGATAACGTGGCTTGAGTTCCAGCTGGTCCACCCAGAGCAGAATGAAACCACCGACGATAAGCATGGCGCAAACCAGCATCGGCGTTTCAAAAAGCACGCTCTTGATGAAGCCATGTGCCATTGCGCCGATGACAGCTGCAGGCAGAAATGCAACCAGAATACCCAGCACGAAGCGCCGTGTGCGGGCATCGCGCGGAAAGTCGGTCAGAATTTTGATCAGCTTCGCGGAATAAACCGTCAGAATTGCCAAAATCGCACCGAGCTGAATAAGCACCTCGAAGGTCTTGCCCGTCGATTCAAAGCCAAGAAAATGGCCAACCAGCAACAAATGGCCTGTGGAGGAAACGGGGATGAACTCCGTCAAACCTTCGATGAGACCAAGAAAAGCGGCTTCCAGAAGATTATAAATTTCCATGAAGTCAGTACCTTAGGGAGGTGAGCAGGATGAAAGCGGTGCGTCTTGACGAGCTGTTAAGCATGAAAGTGCTACAATAAGCGCTTCCAGCGATTGCTTGTCTCCCGCAGGCATAGCCCTTATAGACTAAATATTCCGTTGAGGTGGCTCGAATCGCCTGACAGCAGAAATAACCTGCTGCCGGTGCAAACGCTAGCCGCAGTGCCTCACCGGGGATCAATTAAAGCTTGTCAGTCGAGAGTACCGCGTCGATTATGCTTACGCTTTTTCATCATCCTATGTCTTCAGGCTCGCGCTATGTGCGGCTTATTCTCGGCGAATATGATGTGGAAGCCGAACTGATCGAGGAACGTCCATGGTCGCGCCGCAAGGAATTTCTGGCGCTGAACCCTGCTGCAACACTTCCTGTATTGCTGGCTGAACGCGATCTGCCGGTTGTTGGCGCAACCGTCATTGCAGAATATCTCGATGAAACGCGCGGCGCCTTAAAACGCAGTCGTCGTCTTTTGCCCGAAAGCCCGATGGAACGCGCAGAAGTGCGGCGTCTGGTCGACTGGTTTCTGCTCAAGCTCGAAAACGAAGTGACACGCCATATTGCACGCGAACGCGTTTTCAAGCTTCAGATGGCTGATGAAATGGGCGGCAGCGCGCCGGATTCGACCGCCATCCGTGCAGCCCGCACCAATATTCGCCAGCACATGAAATATATCGACTGGCTGGCCGCTACCCGTGACTGGCTCGCAGGCAGTCATCCAAGCTATGCGGATATGGCGGCCGCAGCGTCCATTTCTGTGCTAGACTATCTCGGCGAAATTGAATGGGGCGAGACAAAAGCCGCGCGCGACTGGTATGCTCGCATGAAATCGCGCCCAGCCTTCCGCCCGCTGCTGGCTGATCGCGTGCGCGGACTAGCTCCAGTGGCTCATTATGGCGACCTCGACTTCTGATACTAGCCAAGCTTCGGATAAAGCTCTCAAGCTGAAACGCTTTCTGATCGAAGAAGCGAAAGCTGTCGGCTTTGATGCGGTCGCTTTCACAGGGCCGGACGCTATTCCGCAGGCACCTCAGCGCTTGCGGCAATATATTGCCGATGGCCATCATGCTGACATGCTCTGGATGGAAGAGACCGAAGAGCGCAGGGCAAACCCTAGCGTTCTCTGGCCGGAAGTGCGTTCGATCATGGTGCTTGCCATGAATTACGGTCCGGATAGCAACCCGCTCAGCATTCTTGAACATAAAGACCGGGCGGCAATCTCGGTCTATGCGCAGAACCGCGATTATCACGACATCATCAAGGGCAAGCTCAAGCACATCGCAAGCCGCTTTGCGGCACGCGCCGGACAGGACGTAAAAGTCTTTGTCGATACGGCACCTGTGATGGAGAAGCCGCTTGCGCAGGCCGCTGGCCTTGGCTGGCAGGGAAAACACACCAATCTGGTCAGTCGCGAACTCGGCTCGTGGCTGTTCTTAGGCTCGATCTTCACCACGGCTGAAATTCCGCCGGATGAACCGGATCGCGATCATTGTGGCTCCTGCCGCGCCTGTCTCGATGCCTGTCCGACAAAAGCTTTCCCCTCACCTTACCGGATCGATGCGGGACGCTGCATTTCCTATCTCACCATCGAGAACAAGGGGCCAATTCCACACGAGTTCCGCAAAGCCATGGGCAACCGCATCTATGGTTGCGACGATTGCCTTTCAGTTTGTCCGTGGAACAAGTTTGCACAAGCGACCAGCGAGATGAAGCTGAAAGCACGCGATGATCTCAAGGCACCAAAGCTTGCAGATTTTCTTGCACTCGACGATCCGGCCTTCCGCACACTGTTTTCGGGTTCACCCGTCAAACGCATCGGTCGCGACCGTTTTCTGCGCAATGTGTTGATCGCAACCGGCAATTCGGAAGACCAGACGCTGGTGCCGCAGGTGGAAAGCCTGCTTGAAGATCCGGCACCTCTTGTGCGTGGTGCTGCTGTCTGGGCTTTGAAACAGCTCGTAAGCACAGATCGTTTCAAAATTTCACAGAAACGTCTGGCCTCACGCGAAGAGGATGTTACGGTGCGCGCAGAATGGAGCTTAGAGCACCAGTCTGATTAAGTCAGATTGGTGCATCTCAAGCTTTTGTTTAAACGCGCATCTTTTCCGAAAACCGTTTCACACTTTTCGGGGTGCGCTCTGGAGGATAGCTAGAATGCGCATTTTTCTGTTTGGAGCCGGTTATTCTGCGAGAGCCTTTTCCCGCCTGATGACCGGAGAGGCAGAGCGCATCGATGGCACCACCCGCAACGAGCAGAATTTCCCCCTCCTCGAAAAATCCGGCATCGCACCGATCATCTTCGACGGAGAAACCGCCTCGCCTGATCTGATCGACCGCCTTGCAAAATCAACCCATGTCGTCATTTCGATTTCGCCGCGCGAAAGCGGCGATCCATCGCTTGCAATTGTTGAGGAGGCTTTACGCCGCCCCGGCAATACCATTCGCTGGATCGGCTATCTCTCGACGGTAGGTGTTTACGGAAATCATGACGGCAACTGGATTGATGAAACAGCACCTTTAGCCCCGACATCGCGCCGTTCGCTTGAACGTGTGGAAGCGGAAAGCGCATGGGAAGCACTAAGCGAACGCCATGGCACACCGGTAGCACTTCTGCGTCTGTCGGGCATCTATGGTCCAGGCCGCAATGCATTCGTCAATCTGGAACGCGGCACCGCGCGGCGCATCATCAAGGACGGTCAGGTCTTCAACCGCATCCATGTGGATGATATCGCCGGAAGCCTGCGTTTTCTGGCAGGCACCAATAGTGGTGGCGCCTTCAACATCACCGATAGCGAACCCGCCCCGCCACAGGATGTCGTCGCTTATGCTGCCGAGTTGATGGGCGTTGCCATCCCGCCGGAAATTCCATTTGAACAGGCTGACCTCACGCCAATGGGACGCTCATTCTACGGCGAAAACAAACGCGTCTCCAACCTGCGCATCAAGGCTCTGGGCTATGATTTTATCTATCCTGATTACAAAGCAGCCTTTTCGGCCATGTGGCAGGATGATCATTGGCGCTAACACATGCCCCCAAAAGTGGACGTCAGTTTTGAGGTGAAGGCTGCGTAAAATGAGTAGTTGATTGCCGTTCTGGCGAACGCAAAGCATAATCCGGCCCATCAGCTCGAATGATTCGAGCAAAAGTTTTATGGAAAATTGCCCATGGCAAAGAGATCCAGCTCGAAATTCTGGTCGCGACTTGTTCTTGCAACCTGTCTTGCCACAATGATTGCACCAGACTTTGTCCCGCAAGCTTTGGCGCAGGATGCCCCTGCCAAGCAGGCATTCGGCAGCAAGAAACTTCCGGTTTTGGCGCAGTCGCCGCAATCCATCGGCTTTTATGCCAAGGGCTGCCTTTCAGGTGGCGTTGCCCTCCCAATCGATGGCCCCAACTGGCAGGTCATGCGGCTTTCGCGCAATCGCAACTGGGGGCATCCGCGCACCATTGGCCTTCTGGAAAAACTATCCCGCGACGCCGCAAAAGACGGGTGGCCCGGCCTGCTGGTCGGCGACATTTCACAGCCACGCGGCGGTCCAATGCTGACAGGTCATGCTTCGCATCAGGTTGGACTGGATGCCGATATCTGGCTGACGCCGATGCCAAAGAAGCGCTTCACCGATGCAGAGCGTGAAAGCGTCTCGGCTGTATCCATGCTGAAGAAGGATTCGCTTTACGTCGATCCGCAGAAGTGGACGCCAGCGCGCACAGCACTCATCAAACACGCTGCCAGCTATCCGGAAGTTGAACGCATCTTTGTGCATCCCGGCATCAAGAAACAGCTTTGCGATACCGTAACAGGAGACCGCAGCTGGCTTGGCAAAGTGCGCCCATACTGGGGCCATTTCTATCATTTCCACGTCCGACTGCATTGCCAGCCGGGATCGCCCGATTGCAAACCGCAGCCAAAAGTGGCGGCGGGTGACGGCTGCGACAAGTCGCTGGCATGGTGGTTTACAGATGAACCGTGGAAGCCTGCAAAGCCATCCAAGGAGCCGCCGAAGAAGCCAAAGCCGGTCATGGTGTCGGATTTGCCAAAGGCCTGTGCAGCGGTGCTGAATGGCCCGTCGCCGGATTCGATCGCGGATGTTATCTATGGTGCCAATTAACGCATGTCGCGGAAAAGTGGGAACCGGTTTTCCGGTAACGACATGCGTGGAAATAAAGAGATAGAGCGGGCGCAATGGCTACTATAAAATGCGACACGCTCTAGCATCTGTCAGAAAACATGCTTTTCACGGACCTATGGTGTCGCTATAGGTTTCAAACGATTTAGAACACAAATGACAAGGTTATCAATCTCATGACGGAACGTCTGCGCATTGCCCTGATCGCTCATGATCTGAAGAAGGACGAGATGGTCGCCTTTGCGCGTACGCATGAGAAAGCCTTGTCTCACTATGATATTGTCGCCACCGGCACCACTGGCGGTCTCATTCAGGAGGCTTGTCCTTCGCTGAATATCCATCGCGTCAAAAGCGGCCCGCTTGGCGGCGACCAGCAGATTGGCGCAATGATCGCGGAAGGCACGGTGCAGGCCTTGATTTTCTTCATCGATCCGCTCTCACCGCTCCCTCACGATGTCGATGTGAAGGCCCTCACCCGTCTCGGCAGCGTCTATGACATTCCGATGGCGCTGAACCCGGCAACAGCCGAAAAGCTGGTGCAAGTGCTGGACTAATAGAGCCACTCTGAACACGCCCGCAAACAATAAGAACAGTCGAAGCAGCAAGGCAGACCATGATTAACGCTGACCAGAGTTTCAAGTTTCCCGTCCTCGTCGGCGATATTGGTGGAACCAATGCGCGCTTTGCGCTTCTTGTTGATTCTCATGCAGAGCCTAAAGAGTTTCCGGTCGTCCAGACCGCCGATTATGCAACGATAGACGATGCAATCGAACAAACGGTGCTCAACCACACTTCCATTCGTCCCCGTTCTGCTATTCTGGCTGTTGCAGGCCCGGTCGATGGTGATGAGATTGATCTCACCAATTGCGATTGGGTTGTCCGCCCGAAACAGCTGATCGCCAATCTCGGATTTGAAGACGTAACCGTCCTCAATGATTTTGAAGCGCAGGCGCTCGCCGTTGTTTCAATTGAAAAAGAATATCTGCATCAGATTGGCGGAAGCGAAGAAGAAGTCGTTGCCACACGCGTCGTGCTCGGCCCTGGAACGGGCTTAGGCGTTGCAGGTCTTGTGCGCACCAGAACCGCATGGGTTCCCGTTCCCGGTGAAGGTGGCCATATCGACATCGGCCCACGCAGCGAGCGTGACTATCAGGTCTTCCCGCATATCGAAACCATCGAAGGCCGTGTAGCGGCCGAACAGATCCTCTGCGGACGCGGTCTGCGCAATCTTTATCTCGCAATCTGCGCTGCCGATAAGGTGGCACCTGTTCTAGATACACCACCCGATATCACTGCAGCAGGTCTTGATGGCAGCAATCCTCAGGCTGTCGAGACGCTTGAACTCTTCGTGACCTATCTTGGCCGCATTGCCGGCGATTTGGCCCTCATCTTCAAGGCACATGGCGGCGTCTATCTTTCAGGCGGCATTCCCCAGCGCATCATGTCTGCGCTGCAGGCCGGATCGTTCCGCGCAGCCTTTGAAGACAAGGCTCCGCATACGCATTTCATGCGCGATATTCCGGTACGCGTCGTCGTTCATCCGCTGGCAGCCCTCAGCGGTCTTTCGGCTTTCGCACGTACTCCTATGCGGTTTGAGGTTGCCACCGATGGCCGCCGCTGGCGCGTCAGCTAAGCGGCTTCGCTTTCTCAGGCATGGTCAAGCGACAAAGATAACGCTATAGAAGCGCTGCAATGAAAACACTCATTGCAGCCTTTTGTCGTTTCCAGTCCAAAAGGACGCGCGAAAATGCATGATCAACGACAGCCAGCGGCTGCTAGATAAAAAGCACTTTGCCCGTGAGCCTATTCAAAAAGAAAAAAAACAAGATCGACCCGAGCGAAGCCACCCGCGTCATTCGTCGTATGCTATCGGAAAACGGAAGCCAGTATAAGGCGAGCTATGCGATTGCCATCGCTGCTTCGCTAATCGTAGGCGTTTCCAATGGTGCGCTTGCTTATCTGATGAAGCCGATGATCGACAAGATTTTCTATGAACAGAAGATCGGTCTTATCTGGGTTATCTGCGGCGCCATCCTCGGAATTTTCGTGCTTCGCGGACTTTCAAGCTATGTTCAGGCGGTCGAGCTGGCCAAGATTGGCAACAATCTGGTCGCGCGCTATCAGAAGCGTATCTTCGATCACCTGCTCAAGCTCGGGCTGGATTTCTATAATGATACACGCTCCGGCCATCTGGCAGCGCAGATCAATCAGAATGTGAATGGCATCCGCGATCTTCTGAACATGACGATCACCTCGATTGCGCGCGATTTCGTCGCGCTGATCGGGCTGATCGGTATGATGTTCTATACCGATCCGTTTATGTCTACGGTTGTCTTCCTCGTAGGCCCGCCACTTGTGCTGGCGGTTGCCTATATTTCGCGCCGTATCCGGTCCGTCACACGCGATCTGGTGCATCTCAATTCCCATCTTCTGGGCGCAATGCAGGAAACTGTGCAGGGCATTTCCATTGTGAAAGCCTTCACCATGGAAGATCAGCTGCGCGGCAAGATCAGCACGCTGATCGATCAGGCTGAAAACCGCAGCAACAAGATCGCCCGCGTTTCCGAACGCACGACACCTATTGCCGAAATTCTTGCGGGCTGTGCTATCGCAGGCGTTTTGGCCTATAGCGGCTATAATGCGATCCTCAACCAGCAGCCTCCAGGTGCGATGTTCGCCTTCATCACGGCTCTGCTTCTTGCCTATGATCCGGCACGCCGTCTGGCACGTCTGCAGGTCGGTCTTGAACGCGCCCTCGTTAATGCACGCATGATCTATGAAGTGCTGGATATTGAGCCCAATCAGGGCGATGCGCCTGACGCCAAGGCGCTTACGGCTGGCCCCGGCGAGATCGATTTCAAAGACGTGCGCTTCTCTTACAGCGACATCGCGCCGGTTCTGCATGGCGTGAGCTTCACAGCCAAAGCGGGCGAAACCACAGCGATTGTCGGCGCTTCGGGTGCAGGCAAGTCCACACTGATCAATCTCGTGCAGCGGTTCTACGATGTCACCGGTGGGCAGATTCTGTTCGACGGACAGGACATCGCCAAAGTGACAAAGGAATCGCTTCGTCACTCCGTGGCCTATGTTTCGCAACAGCCTTATCTGTTTGAAGGAACGATTGCCGACAACATCCGCTATGGACGTCCGGATGCAACGCAGGAAGAAATCATCAAGGCGGCAGAGCTTGCCAACGCGCATGAATTCATTCTCCAGCAACCACAGGGCTACGATACACCTGTCGGTGAAAACGGTGTTACTCTCTCAGGCGGTCAGCGGCAGCGCCTTTCGATTGCCCGTGCAATCGTGCGCAATGCTCCGGTATTGCTGCTCGATGAAGCGACATCCGCACTCGACAACGAGTCAGAAAAACGCGTGCAGCAGGCGCTTGATCACATCATGCAAGAGCGCACGACCATCGTCATTGCGCACCGCCTTTCCACCGTCGTCAATGCCGACCGCATCGTTGTCATGGAAGCCGGTCATGTGGTTGAAGAAGGTCGTCATAACGATCTCATCACGATACCCAATGGTGTCTATGCCCGCTTCTACCAGCTTCAGAGCGGCAAGGACGACATGCTGATCGCAAACACTGTTACAGAGGAAAAATCCAATGGCTGATAGTGCAGAAATCGGGCTCGTTGTTGTGGGCGCAAATGGTCGAATGGGACAGGCTCTCATTCGCGCCATCCACGCAATTGACGGAGCACGTCTCACTGGCGCCATTGCGCGTCCCGGCTCGCCATTTCTGGGCAAGGATGCGGGCGAAGTAGCAGGAGTGGGCAATCTCGGTGTCGCGATTACCGATGATCCGCTGCCGGTTTTTGCAAAGGCGCAAGGCGTGCTCGACTTCACCACGCCAGCGACAACGCTCAACTATGCAGGCCTCGCAGCACAGGCACGCATTGCGCATATTATTGGCACCACGGGTCTTTCGGTCGAAGACGAAGAAAAGATCCGCGCCGCAGCGCGTCATGCCACAATCGTCAAATCCGGCAATATGAGCCTTGGCGTCAATTTGTTGTCCGGTCTCATCAAGAAAGCAGCACAGGCGCTCGGCCCTGAAGATTTCGACATCGAAATCCTCGAAATGCACCACAAGCACAAGGTTGACGCGCCTTCCGGCACCGCCCTTCTGCTTGGTGAAGCAGCAGCGCAAGGTCGCGCTATCAATCTCGCAGAAAAGAGCGTGCGCGTACGCGACGGTCACACCGGCCCGCGTGAGCAGGGCACAATCGGCTTTGCAACCCTGCGCGGCGGCTCGGTTATCGGTGACCATGAAGTGATTCTTGCTGGCGAAGGCGAGCGCATCACCCTCGCCCATCATGCTCAGGACCGCACAATCTTTGCTCGAGGCGCCGTGAAAGCAGCTCTTTGGGCACATGGAAAGAAACCCGGCCTTTATTCCATGCTCGATGTTCTCGGACTTAACGACTAACTAACAATTATCCCAACGGAGTGCTGCGATGTCTCGTACCCTCGTCCTGGTCCGCCACGGCCAAAGCGAATGGAATCTGAAGAACCTTTTTACCGGCTGGCGCGATCCGGGCCTTACCGAACAGGGCCATGCCGAAGCCAAGGCTGCGGGTCAGCGTTTGAAGGCCGCTGGCCTCAAGTTTGACCTCGCATATACTTCGGGTCTGTCGCGCGCGCAGGTCACATGCCAGCACATTCTTGACGAGCTCGGCCAGTCCGACCTCGAAACGATCCGCGATCAGGCTTTGAACGAACGCGATTACGGCGATCTTTCCGGCCTTAATAAAGACGACGCACGCGAAAAGTGGGGCGAAGAGCAGGTTCACATCTGGCGCCGTTCTTACGACGTCCCTCCTCCAGGCGGCGAAAGCCTGAAGGATACCGGCGCACGCGTCTGGCCTTATTACCTGCACACCATCCAGCCGCATGTGCTGCGTGGCGAAACCATCCTGGTTGCAGCCCACGGCAATTCGCTGCGCGCGCTCATCATGGCGCTCGATGGCCTGACACCGGAAGAGATTCTCAAGCAGGAACTCAATACCGGCGTGCCAATCATCTACAAACTGAACGCCGATTCGACCGTCGCTTCCAAGGAAGTGCTTTCTGCATAATGATTTTTCGGGCGCGGCTGCAATTACGCACCGCGCCTGATCTCTGTTTTCATCTCGGTTCCCCGGCCTTTTTCAGCCTTCACGACAGGAATGTGAAAAAAAGCTGATTGAAGTGCGAAATCGTGATTGACAGAGACAGGCCGACCCCTTAGATCGGTCCTCGTCGCCCAGATGGCGGAATTGGTAGACGCACCAGCTTCAGGTGCTGGCGCTCGCAAGGGCGTGGAGGTTCGAGTCCTCTTCTGGGCACCATTTCCAAGTCTTCAGACCACTACCAAGGTCCAGAAGCACCCCAAAAAGCCCGCGCAAGCGGGCTTTTTTGTTGCCTGTGTTTGCCCATTGAGCCAAGCGCCAAACGGTTCGGCAAAGACCGAAATCAGATCTCATTGCGCAAACACATAAGCGTGATCTGAGCTACTCCAAACCAGAATGAAACTGAAAATCAACGGTTTCAAAATAGACCACGCATCGGGTGGGTTTGGATGAAATCATGGCCGTATATGGCACATGAATGGTAGCGATTTGTTCTTCGATAGAGCATTTCGAAACCGCATTCTTTTCACTCAAATGACAAGCTTTCCGGCGTCCCTCCCAACGGGCGGGTTTCCCGAACGCTTGAGTTCGAAAACCATAGGAAATGAAAATATGAAGAAGCAGACACTCTCCCTCATCGCTGTAATGCTTATTGCTGTGGCAGCAGCGGGATGTCAGTCGACGGACAACAAGACACGCGACTGGGGCAACAACAGGTCGGACGCACCTAGCCGCTCGGCAACTTCACAGTCCATGTAAGGGATTGGGCTACGCCGCGCGCGTGGCTACAGTCGTAAAATGAAAAAGGCCGGCAAATTGCCCGGCCTTTTTTACGCTGTCATCAGTGCTGGTACATCCGCAGTCACGACAACAGCTATAACGCCATAGTGAGCGTGATTGGTTAATAAATGGTTAACGAACAATGGCTTCGTAATCTCGCAATGCTTTGGGCCTTGCCACATACGAGAACTCCGCGCATCCTTCATTCAAGAATTGCGATTTGAAGGACAAATCAGATGGAGCAACCTGCCTATGACCTTGAGTTTGGGGAGATGATCCGCTGGCTCCGCGAGCATGGGCTTATTCTGCAGTCCGATCTTGAAGGCAATGCCGAACTCTCTACGCGCGCAGAACGGTTGGGTCGCAAACGTCGGCGTGAGGCAGAACAGACAAAACAATAGTGGGATTTACAGGCTCAAAAACAATAATCATATCAAGCCTGGGACGAAGCAAAAGGGGGAGAAGAATGCGCCATAAGGGCTTGCTGGATTTTGGCAGAAACGGGCTGTTTTACCGGTTGTTTCTAGTGAGCGCGATCTGCGCGATCCTGAGCAGCGTATTGAGCCAGAATGGGGAGATTCCGTTCTGGCGCTGGGTTCATTATCTAACCAAACCAACCGCGACACTGCTTCTGCTTTTCGCAATTCTGAACGCCCCTCGTCTCAACTCCAAAACATACGGATTTGCAATCGCGCTTGGGCTTGCATTTGCAGCCGCTGGCGACTTTTTCCTGATGCTACCCGGTGAATATTTTCTCACTGGTCTGATTTGCTTTCTCATAACTCATTGCATTTACATCTATGCACTGTGCCGAAAGACGCGCTTTGCAGAAAGCAAACTCGCCTTCCTGATCTTTGCAGTGCTCGCAATTTCGATCATTGTGGGTCTGTGGGGCAAATTGCCGTCAGCCATGAAAATCCCCGTTGCCATTTATGCGTCAGCAATTGGCATCATGGCGGCTCAGGCCTTTAGCCGTGCGCTTTCGACAAGCCCCGACACCGCGGTACGCTATGCCGCATGGCTTGCCGCTGCGGGCGGCATTTTCTTCATGGTGAGTGATACGCTGCTCGCATTCAATCGTTTTCACACGCCTATTCCGCTCGCGGGCCTCTGGGTTCTCACCACCTATTATGTGGCGCAGTTCCTTTTCGCGCGCTCAACAGAGAGTTTTGCCTATGAGCGCTGATCAGCCTGCTTCGCCACAATACCAATTGCAGGCGACATTAAAGCGTTTGCGACAAAGCTGGCTGGATGATCGACCAGCCTATGAGCAACGCATCGATGATCTGCGGAATCTGCGTAGAGTTCTCCATGAGCGTCTTGAGGAGATGGCACACGCCATCAATGCCGACTTTGGCAATCGCTCGAAACATGAAACCTTGCTGGGCGAAGCCAGCGTTGTCTTCGCCGAAATCGATCACGCACTGCATCACCTGAAACGCTGGATGAAGCCACAACGCCGAACCGCAGGCTGGAAACTGTGGCCCGCAAAAGCCGAGCTTCGTTTTGTACCTCTTGGCGTGGTTGGTATTATTTCGCCATGGAATTACCCGGTCAATCTTGCGCTGGCGCCGCTGGTGGCAGCGGTCGCCGCTGGCAACCATGTCTTTCTGAAACCGTCCGAGCATACGCCACACACATCAGAATTTCTGCGCAAACTGATCGCCGACGTCTTTCCTGATGATCGGGCAACGGTGGTACTTGGCGATGCGCATCTTTCCGCTGAATTTTCATCGCTGCCTTTCGACCACCTGTTCTTCACCGGCTCGACTGCCGTTGGTCGCAAAATCATGAAAGCGGCAGCCGAAAACCTCACACCCGTAACTCTGGAGCTGGGTGGTAAATCGCCTGCCATTATCGGTGAAGGAGCCAGTCTCAAACGCGCCGCAAGCTCCATTGCTACAGGCAAATATTTCAACGCGGGTCAAACCTGCATCGCGCCTGACTATGTGCTGATCCACCAAAGCAAACGCGATGCCTTCGTAACCTTACTGCGCGAAGAAACTCGCAAGCGATATGGCGAGGGATCAGCGCAAAGCGACCGCACGACGATCATCAATGATGCACAATATGCGCGCCTGTCCTCGTTGTTGCACGATGCAGAGGATAACAGCGAAGCAATCGTTCCGCTGATGGATGCACCAACTTCACAAAGCCACCCGCGGCTGATGACGCCCGCAGCAATTCTGGAGCCCGGTCCGACCAGCGCAATCATGCGCGAAGAGATTTTCGGCCCCCTGCTTCCGATTATAAGCTATCGCTCAATTGATGAGGCAATCGCTTATGTTCTCAATCATGAGCGGCCACTGGCGCTTTATTGCTTCAACGACAACACAGCTGAAATCGAGACGGTGCTTTCTCAGGTCGTTGCAGGCGGCGTGTGCATCAATGACACGCTCTATCATTTTGCATGCGGAAATCTGCCGTTTGGTGGCGTTGGCCATAGCGGCATGGGGCATTACCACGGCAAAGATGGCTTCCTGACCTTCTCGAAAGCCATGCCAGTCCTGACCAAATATACGCCTGCAGCAACGGACTTGATCAAGCCACCCTATACTGGACTTGTTGACCGGATAATCCGTTTCATCACGCGATGAGCTGAACTGAAAACAATCTTGTCAGCAATCTGTGATCCAACACTACTGTTCAAACCGCAAAATGACCTATTTAAAAGGATATCCAAAACGGCACGAGGTAGCGGCGGGTGAAGAAAAAGAAAACACCAGGTCGAATTTCTACAAAAATATTGACGGCTATCCGTAATCGGCCCGGCTTCCGACCGCTGCATACCAATGTTGCAGACGGCGACATCGTGATCGCCTCCTACAATGTCCATAAATGCATTGGTGTGGACAAGATCTTCGACCCCCAGCGCACAGCCGACGTTATCAGCGAAATCGATGCCGATGTGATCGCTCTGCAGGAAGCAGACAAGCGTTTCGGCGAGCGATCCGGCCTGCTGGACTTAGGGCTGCTTGAGCGCCGCCACGGTCTTGTTCCCGTACCGATTACATCGACAATGCCCAAAGGCCATGGCTGGCACGGCAATGTTTTGCTGTTTCGCGAAGGTGTTGTGCGCAATGTGCGCCAGCTTGCTTTGCCAGGGGTAGAGCCGCGCGGCGCACTGGTTGCCGACCTGCAATTCGCATCCGGCCCTCTGCGCGTAATCGCAGCACATCTGGGGCTTTTGAAGCGCTCTCGCGAACAGCAAGCGGAAAGCATTCTTTCCGCATTGCAGGAAGCCGACACCCTGCCAACGCTGCTGATCGGCGACCTCAATGAATGGCGTATCGGCAAACGATCCTCACTGGCATCGCTCATGCCGGTGTTCAACCATGTATCAACTGCAGTACCCAGCTTTCCATCCCGCTTTCCAGTATTTGCGCTGGATCGCGTTCTTGGAACGCCGCATAATCTGGTAACGGCTGTAGAGGTTCACAACACACCGCTGGCGCGCATGGCTTCTGACCATCTTCCGATCAAGGCGCATCTCGATCTTAAAACCGCAGCGCAGGTCCTCGAAGAATTCAATCCTTCACTGCTGACCAGCAACTCAAGTTCAGGCAGCTAAAAAGCCTTAAAGATAAGGCGATCCGAGCCAGATGATACGGTCGATCAGTCGTTCGTAGAACGGGCGGTTTTTGAGACGGGTTAGGTTCACTTCCCGGCTGCTGTCGATCACCTTGCCGATACGTTCTTCGACTTTCAGCGCAATCTCGCGATCCAGAATTTCGAGATCGACCTCAAAATTTAACCGCAGCGAACGGGCGTCAAGATTGGATGAGCCGACATAGGACCACGCACCGTCAATCGTCATCAGCTTGGAGTGATTGAACGCGCCCCCTGCCCGCCAGATACGACAGCCACCTTTCAGCAACTGATCGAATTGCGCGCGCATGGCGCGATCCACCAGCTTGAGATTATTGACCCCCGGAACCACCACATCAACCGACACACCACGCCGGGCAGCAGTGACCAGCGCACTGATAAGTTCGCGGTCTGGCAGGAGATAAGGCGACATGATCAGGATGTGCTCCTGCGCAATCGAGAAGGCGCCCATCATCATGCGATGATTGGTTTCAATGTTCTTATCTGGCCCCGAGCCGACCACGCGGATGAGCTTGCCGGTTCCCGGCGGATCTTTGGGTGCTGCAATGCTCCAGGCGTCACCGGTCAGCAATTCGCCTGTTGCAAAACGCCAGTCTTCCGATGCGACATGGAAGAGATCGGCAATCGCCGGACCTTCGACGCGGAAATGCGTGTCAAACGCAACCGCATCGCCAGCGATAGCTTTTACAAAGCCTGCACGAATATTCATGCCGCCGGTAAAGGCCAGCTTGCCATCGACGATCAGGATTTTACGGTGGGTGCGCAGGTTTGCATAAGGCAGACGCAGACCCATAATGATATTGCCGTTGAACACATCAACAGCCACACCATTTTCCTTCAGCAGATTAACGATGCTGGGAATGGAATAGCGCGCGCCGACAGCATCCACCAATACACGAACTTCGACACCACGCTTGACGGCATCACCCAGCGCATCGGCAAATTGCTGGCCGATTGCATCACGGTCAAAAATATAGGTTTCAAGCATGATGCTGCGTTCAGCTTTGCCGATAGCATCCAGCATTGCCGCATAGGCTTCATCACCGGTTTCCAGCATTTCTATGCTGTTGCCGCTGGTAAAATCATAAAGGCTGACAGTGTCGCCAAGAATTTTCATCGCCCCGAACTGACGTCCGAAGGCCGCGCGCACGAGATCATTGGTCGTGTCGAAATGCGATAAATGATAAAGCGCAATATTGCCCATATTATCGCGCTGATGTCCGAGGGTGCTGCGCCGGATACGGTTCACACCTGCCAGCGCATAGACAACCGCACCGACGATTGGCGAAAGCACAATCACGCCAACCCAGCCGAGCGCGGTCCGCACCTCATCCTTGGTCATTGTCGCGTGGATAGCTGCAATCGCTCCCAGAACGATCGACAGAACAGCCAGGATATGCGGCCAATAGTGCGAAACCAGATCAAACATCAAACTGACTTTAAGCCAAAAAAAGTTTTTACTGCAAAGACATACCGTGTTCTGGCTCTTACACCAACAGGAGATTTTTGGGCGAGTTCAAGCCTCGGATCCATCTCTGGCCAAATCTTCAGTTTGGCTTATATTGCTGATCGGGAATGAAAATTGAGGGACATCTTATGGCAACAGCACAGAATGACTTTAATCGTCCTACCCTTCCAACCGAGGTCTCATCAAAATGGGGCTGGTTCGTCGCTCTCGGCGTCGCACTGCTGATCCTCGGCGGTATTGCTTTCGGCAATCTGGTTCTCGCGACAGTCGTCTCCGTCTACTATGTCGGCATCATGATGCTGGTCGCAGGGATCATCGAAATCATTCATGCTTTCGGCGTGAAGACCTGGGGCAGCTTCTTCTTCTGGCTACTGAGTGGTTTGCTCTATGCAGCCGCAGGCATTGTAGCCTTCGTCAATCCAATTCTCGCCGCAGGCGTGCTGACCTTCCTGCTTGCAGCCGCTCTTCTGGGTTCCGGCTTCTTCCGTATCTGGATGGGCTTCAAGTCAAAGCCAGCAGCAGGCTGGGGCTGGATTGTTGCAGCGGGTGTTATCACCGCTCTCGCAGGTCTCGTCATTGCAATGCAGTGGCCGGTCAACAGCCTGTTCATTCTGGGCCTGTTTTTGGCAATCGACCTGATCTTCCAGGGTTGGTCGTTCATTGCATTCGGCCTCGGCATCAAGCGCTAAAATCATAAACAACAAATTTGCGAAGCGGCGTTCCTCACGCCGCTTTTTCATTTCAAACACCGGGCTTGTTGAGATTTTGGCCAATGACTGCTAGATGCAGCGCAACATCTTCGCAGCGCGCGTTTCGCGCAGCCATCACTTCGCCATTACGAGTTTCTTCATGCCCGCTGATCATCCTGTTTCAAAGCGCCGTACCTTCGCGATCATCGCGCACCCGGATGCTGGTAAAACCACGCTAACCGAAAAGCTTCTGCTGTTCGGTGGCGCCATCCAGCTTGCCGGTGAAGTGAAGGCCAAGAAGGATCGCATCCAGACCCGTTCGGACTGGATGAACATCGAACGCGACCGCGGTATCTCGGTAGTCACTTCCGTGATGACCTTTGAGTATAAGGACTGCATCTTCAACCTGCTCGATACACCGGGCCACGAAGACTTCGCAGACGATACTTATCGCACGCTGACCGCTGTGGATTCTGCCGTCATGGTCATCGACGCCGCAAAAGGTATCGAGCCACGGACGCTGAAGCTATTTGAAGTCTGCCGTATGCGCGATATTCCAATCGTGACCTTCGTCAACAAGATGGACCGTGAAGCACGCGATCCACTCGAAATTCTTGATGAGATCGAAGAAAAGCTGGCGCTTGATACAGCACCGATCACCTGGCCTATCGGTTCGGGCAAAAGCTTTGCCGGCACTTATGATCTGCACAGCAACACTGTGCGCCAGAAGGATGCCGAAGAGCAGCCCACCAAGGTCAGCGGACCGGAAGAAGCAGCGAAGCTTCTGCCTGAAAACGAACGTGAAGCATGGATTGAAAGCGTCGAACTTGCGCGCGGCGTCTGCCGCCCGTTTGACCTCGCATCCTTCCGCGAAGGCCATATGACACCGGTTTATTTCGGTTCAGCACTGAAAAATTACGGTGTGCGCGATCTGATTGAAGCCTTCTGCGACTTCGGCCCAAGCCCACGCGACCAGCAGGCAGATAGCCGCATGGTTGGTGCGACCGAAGACAAAATGACCGGCTTCGTGTTCAAGATTCAGGCCAATATGGACCCGAACCACCGCGACCGTATTGCCTTCCTGCGCGTCTGCTCCGGCAAGCTTTCACGTGGCATGAAGGCCAAGCTGGTGCGTACCGGCAAGCCGATGAGCCTGTCTGCGCCACAGTTCTTCTTTGCACGCTCCCGCCAGATCGCAGACGAAGCATTCGCGGGCGATGTGGTTGGCATCCCGAACCATGGCACATTGCGCATCGGTGACACGCTGACCGAGGGTGAAGACATCCTGTTCCGTGGCGTGCCGAACTTCGCGCCGGAAATTCTGCGCCGCGTCCGCCTTGATGATGCGATGAAGGCGAAGAAGCTGCGTGAAGCGCTTCAGCAGATGGCAGAAGAAGGCGTTGTACAGCTCTTCGTGCCAGATGATGGTTCACCGGCAATTGTCGGGGTGGTTGGTGCGCTGCAGATCGACGTTCTGACCGAACGTCTTAAGATCGAATATTCTCTGCCTGTCGGCTTTGAAATGTCGCGCTTCTCTATTTGCCGCTGGATCACAGCGGATGAACCGGCGGAACTCGACCGCTTCATCGCCTCGCATCGCGCTGATATCGCACACGATCTTGACAATGATCCGGTATTTCTCGCGCAGAATGGCTTCTCACTCAACTACGAAGCCGAGCGTTGGAAGGCGATCCGCTTTGCCACGATCAAGGACTATCAGGTCCGCGACAAGGCCTGATATCACGGAGAAACAATGAACGACCCTGTTCTGGCTGCTCTCAACCTGCCCGATGCACTTGCGCATTCTCTGGCAGGCTATCGCAGTCAGCAGGATGGCATTGGCCGATCCACGGCCAATGTTCTTCTTCTGGAGCACCCGGAAAAAGCCCCGCTCGTTTTAAAGATTGAGCCCGCAAGCCCTGTCGGCGAGCTTGCCGATGAAGCGGCCCGGTTGACCTGGCTCAGTCAGCAAAACATAGCCTGCCCTGCTATCATGAGCTTTGTTCAGGAGCCTGATCAAAGCTATCTGCTCATGACACGGCTGGAAGGCCACGACCTCGCATCTGCTGCAGATCGTCTTGCACCCCAGCGCATCATCGAAATTCTCGCAGCAGCGCTGAAATCATTGCATGATATTGATCCCACATCATGCCCGTTTGATCATCGGGTCGATATTCGCATTGAAGACGTCCGCAAACGTGTTTTGGCAGGTGCGGTTGATGAAGATGATTTCGATGACGAACGTGCAGGACAAACGGCTGAAGATCTGTTCGCAAAACTCTGCAGCCTTAAACCGGCAAGCGAAGATGTCGTCATCACCCACGGCGATGCTTGCCTACCCAATTTCATGGCCGCTAATGGCAATTTCACGGGCTTCATCGACTGTGGAAGACTGGGTCTTGCCGACCGTCATCAGGACTTGGCGCTGGCTTGCTGGAGTGTTGAATATAATCTCGGCAAAGAATGGGTGATGCCATTCTTTGCTCTCTATAACGGCCCTGTAATAGACGAAAAGAAGATCGCTTTTTATCGCCTCTTGGATGAATTCTTTTAGAGCGCATCCCGAAAACCGTTTCACACTTTTCGGGATGCGCTCTAAAACATTCTCCGCAAATGGCTGAGCTTGTCAGGATTGCGGATGAGATAGACCCCCCGGATCAATCCGTCTTCGATCTCCACCGCAGCCACTTGCGGCAGGCCATCCGCCTCAAGGCTCATATGACCGGGTAAGCCATCAAACAGCGCAAAATGATTGATGGCAGGCACAAGCCCATCGGTCTTACGCGCAATACCGTCATAAAAGCGCATGATCTTTTCACGCCCATATATCGGGTTGAGCGCTGCATTGCGGATACCGCCACCGTCGGAATACATCACAGCATCTTCAGCCAGCAGACCTTTCAGCGCCGTCATGTCACCACTGCGGGACGCCTGAAAGAAAGCCTCGGCAATCGTGCGTCCACGATCCTCGGGCATGGAAAACCGCGACTTCTCCTGTCGAACATGGCTGCGTGCGCGGCTCGCCAGCTGACGACAGGCCACAGCATCGCGATCAAGCACACGCCCGACCTCCTCAAAGCCCATATCGAACACGTCATGCAAAAGAAATGCCGCCCGCTCCAGCGGCGACAGTCGGTCGAGAGCCAGCATCAATGTCAATGTGATATCGTCGCTGCGGTCTTCTTCATCCTCGACAAGTGGCTCAGGCAGCCATGTTCCGGGATAGGTTTCGCGTCGTACGCGTGCAGATTTCAGATGATCGAGCGCAAGACGGCTGACCACACGCGTAAGCCAGCCCTGCGGCTCACGGATGGTTGCACGATCCGCAGCGCTCCAGCGCAGCCATGCATCCTGCACAATGTCTTCGGCTTCGGCATGGGTGCCAACCATACGATAGGCAATGCGGATGAGCCGAGGCCGCACGGTCTCGAACACACCCGCATCATTGATATTTGGCTCAAGCGGCAGCTGCATCGGCTTTAACCGGATGAACGAGACGCAGGCCCACTGCAATCCGGTTCCATGCATTGATGGTGGTAATCAGCATGGTCAGATTGACGATCTCTTCGTCTGAGAAATGCGCTTTCAAAGCATCAAAATCCTTATCCGGTGCGCCCGTCTGTGCCAACAGGGTCAGCGCCTCGGTCCAGCCAAGTGCCACCCGCTCCCGCGCAGTATAAAGCGGTGATTCACGCCATGCAGCAACCAGATAGAGGCGCTCTTCAGTTTCGCCAGCCTTCCGCGCATCAGCCGTATGCATATAGATGCAATAGGCGCAGCCATTGATCTGCGAAGCGCGGATTTTCACCAGCTCATAGAGGCTATATTCAAGTCCGGATGCCGCAACGCGCTTTTCCAGCTCAACCATTGCCTGCATGATCTGCGGTGCGAAAGTGTAAGGGGCAAGTCTTAGTTCCATGATCTCTTCTCCTCGATGTTGACCCGTATTGGTCGCTCACCATCAAGACGAGATAGCTGCATCGGAATGTGACATGCCCCGCATAAAAAATCAGCTTTTTATTTCGAGAAGTGCGGCCGCAATTTTTTCTGCAAGCTTTTCAGCAACTTGCTCCTTGCTCATTTCCGGCCATTCTTCGATGCCTGCGCGGCTCAAAACACGCACACGGTTGCGATCGCCGCCCATCACATCGCCAGACACATCATTGGCAACGATCCAGTCGGCACCTTTCTTGTCGAGCTTGCGGCCTGCATTGGCGAGCACGTCCTGCGTTTCCGCAGCAAAGCCCACCACAAGCCCGGGACGCTTCTCACTATGACCAACACCGGCCAGAATATCCGGGTTCTCTATCATGCTGAGCGTTGGTGCGCCCTCGCCCGGCTGTTTCTTGATCTTCTGATCGGCTGCATTAGCTGTCCGCCAGTCGGCAACGGCTGCAACCATCACAGCCGCATCAGCGGGAAGATGGCCTTCGACCGCCGCCTGCATTTCCCGCGCTGTTTCAACATGAGTGACGTTGACGCCCTGCGGATCAGCGATCGTGACAGGACCGGAGACCAGATGCACAGTGGCGCCCAGATGTGCTAGGGCCGCAGCGATGGCATGGCCCTGCTTGCCCGAGGAACGGTTGGCAATATAGCGCACCGGATCAATCGGCTCATGTGTCGGGCCAGATGTCATGACGATCACTTTGCCTGCAAGCGGCTTCGCCTGTGGCGCAAGCAGGTTTTCAATTGCCGCGACAATAGCCAGCGGTTCGCTCATGCGACCTGTGCCAGCCTCTCCACTTTCCGCCATCTCGCCCTTTTCAGGCCCAATGAAATGCACGCCATCCTTTTCCAATGTCAGACGGTTGCGCCGGGTCGCAGCATTGTCCCACATCGCAGGGTTCATGGCAGGTGCAATCAGCAATGGCACCTTGCGGGCGAGAAGCACAGCACTGGCCAGATCATCGGTAATGCCAGTGGCCATCTTGGCCATAAGCCCCGCCGTTGCAGGTGCCACAACAATCAGATCGGCATCGCGCGCAAGGCGAATATGGCCGACATCCTGTTCGTCCTCGCGAGAAAAAAGATCCGTAAACACATGATCGGCGGACACAGTGCCGATGGTCAGCGGCGTCACAAACTGCTGCGCTCCGGCAGTCAGGACCGTGCGAACACGCGCGCCACGCTCTTTCAAACGCCGAATGAGGTCCGGTGTTTTGTAAGCTGCAATCCCGCCGCTGATGATGAGAAGAATTCGCTTATCGCGCAATGAACCGGCAATCGGCGACAAAGCAGCGGCTACCGGCTTCGTCTCTTCAAGACCGCCAAGCAGAAGCCTTGCTTCTTCTTCCATGGAGCGCCCGTTTTGAGCGGCTCTCACGCGAAGCCGCTCTTTTGCAGCGTCATCAAGATTGCGGATTGTAATACTGGCCATTTGATTGCACCGGTCTAATACTGATGCAATCAATGAAATCACTATTCTGTTGAATAATCAACAAACAGATGAATTATGGTGCAGCTAAAGCTCGATATAGAGCTTAATCGCTATCGCAGCCAATGAAATTGCAATCACTATCTGCGCAATGCGTCCCCAGCGCGAGTGCCGCGCCTCGGCTCGGCCAATGGCTTCTGCAGTCGCGTCGTCAAAGCGCAGACCGTTTGCAGCCATCTCGTCAAGCGCCACGGAAGCACGATCCATTCTTGCTACCAGCTCAGGCGTCTTGCGGGTGAAATGGAGCAGCGCATAGGCGCTGTCCTTAGCATCCAGCAACATACCCTGCGGCCCGAGGTTCTTGCGAATCCAAGCGCCCACAACCGGCTCGGCTGCTTTCCACATGTTGAAATGCGGATCGAGCGTGCGCGAAACACCTTCCACCACCACCATCGTCTTCTGAAGCATCAGAAGCTCAGGACGTGTTTCCATGTCGAACAGCTCAGTCACTTCAAACAGAAGCGTGAGCAGCTTTGCCATGGAAATGGTTTCGGCTGGCTGTCCGTGGATAGGCTCACCAATCGCGCGGATTGCCTGCGCAAAACTCGCCACATCGTGCTTGTGCGGAACATAACCGGCTTCAAAATGCACTTCCGCAACGCGCAGATAATCGCGTGTGATGAAGCCATAAAGAATTTCTGCGAGAAAGCGCCGCTGATCCTTGTTGAGCCGCCCGGTAATGCCGAAATCAACGGCGACAATAGTGCCTTTGGGGTCGACGAACAGATTACCCGGATGCATGTCGGCATGGAAAAAACCGTCGCGCAGCGTATGACGCAGGAAAGACTGGATCAGCGTTTCAGCAAGCTTCTTGAGGTCGAAGCCGGCTGCATTCAACGCCCCGATATCCGACATCTTGATGCCATCGATCCATTCGAGCGTCAGGACATCGCGGCCCGTCCGCTCCCAGTCAACATCGGGAACGCGGAAACCTTCATCATCCTTGATGTTCTCGGCAATCTCAGAAAGTGCCGCCGCCTCAAGCCGCAGATCCATTTCGATGCGCGTTGTCTGCTGAAGCGTTTCAACCATCTCAACAGGCCGCAAGCGGCGCGTAAAAGGCACATGCCGCTCCTGCATACGGGCGACCATGAAAAAGCTTTCAAGGTCGCGCGCAAAACGCTGGCGGACACCCGGACGGATAACCTTGACGGCAACCTTGTGCGGCGCGCCATCCTTCATCACATAGGCAGGATGGACCTGCGCCATAGATGCAGCCGCAATCGGCGCATCAAAACTCACATAAAGATCATCAATCTTGCGACCGAGAGAATTCTCGACTGCTGAAACGGCTTCCGTCTGCGGGAAGAAATCGAGCCGGTCCTGCAACAGCTCCAGATCGGCGGCAACATCCTTACCGACAATATCCGGACGCGTGGCAAGAAACTGGCCGAGCTTCACATAAGAAGGGCCAAGCTTGTTCATCGCACGCGAAATGCGTTCAGAGCGAGGCGCATCTTTCGCACGCTTGCGCGCAAGCACTTTGGCAAACTTGTGCCCCAGCGCAGGCAGGCCTGCAGCATCATCAACAGGCAGTGAACTCAACACGCCTTCGCGCGCCATGATCCAGCCAGCACGCATCAACCGTATGGCAGCAGAAATATTGCTCATATCAGACTCAGAGCTTCCAGCCTGAATGAAGCGCTGCAATTCCACCTGTGAAATTGCGATAGCTCACACGCTCAAAACCCGCTTCGCGGATCATACGCGCAAAGTCTTCCTGCTTTGGAAACTTGCGGATCGATTCAACCAGATAGCTGTAGGAATCAGCATCACCCGTGATCATCTTGCCAATCTGGGGAATGGCGTTGAAGGACCACTGGTCATAAATCTTATCAAGCAGCGGCAGTTCAACCTCGGAGAATTCAAGGCACATGAAACGACCGCCCGGTTTCAAAACGCGATAGGCTTCAGACAGCGCCTTGTCGATATGCGGGACGTTACGGATGCCGAATGAAATCGTGTAGGCATCGAAGCTTGCATCTTCAAACGGCAGCTCTTCCGCACTGGCTTCCACAAATTCGAGGTTCTCAGCAAGACCCTTCTTGATTGCGCGCTCGCGACCGACACCGAGCATCGAGCCGTTGATATCGAGAATGGTTACATGGGCCTGACGCCCGGACGCTTCAACAATGCGGAATGCAATATCGCCCGTACCACCTGCAACATCGAGCGAAGTCCAGCCCGGACGCTTGGATGGAGCCAGCCAGCTGATCATCGCATCTTTCCAGACGCGGTGCATACCAGCCGACATGAGATCGTTCATCACATCGTAACGCTTGGCAACCTTATGGAAAACGTCATTGACCAGCCCCTGCTTTTCGCTTTCGTCCACTGCCTTGAAGCCGAACGAATGCTCCATGCCACCATGTGCGCCCACGCGGTCTGCATTGCCTGTCTGCTGGCCCATAACTCACCTGCCGGTTCATGTGCGAAACGAAGCCGATCTCCGTTTTCCGTTTGCCTGATGCATATAAAGCTTGTGCCGGACGATACAAGCACAGACCGCAGGCCGATACCCCTTTTGTGATCTGGTGATTAATTTCCGGCAGTTAGCGCGCATAAGCTGGTGGTCAGCCAAGATTCACACGGCAAATTCAAACCACCAGACTTGCGCAAGGGCGGAAAATGGTCAAAGACAGATAAAACTGTGCGTGTGCGCCTGCCACGCGTTTTCTCCGGCATCATTCGCCGTTAAAGTGAAAAACGATAACAAGAAAAGTGGAAAAATCATGGGCGTTAATGTCGTCAGCCATCCGCTTGTCCAGCACAAGCTCACCATCATGCGCAAGCGCGAAACTTCAACCGCCAGCTTCCGGCGTTTGCTGAAAGAAATTTCGCTGCTGCTTTGCTATGAAGTGACCCGCGATCTCGAACTGACCACCATGCAGATCGAAACACCGATGATGCCAATGGAAGCACCAACGCTTGAAGGCAAGAAGCTGGTCTTCGCCTCCATCCTGCGCGCAGGTAACGGCCTGCTGGAAGGTATGTTGGATCTGGTTCCGGCAGCTCGCGTGGCGCATATCGGTCTTTATCGCGATCACGATACGCTGCAGCCAATCGAATATTACTTCAAGGCTCCGGAAGATATCGTCAACCGCCTCATCATCGTGGTCGATCCAATGCTTGCAACCGGCCACTCCGCCATTGCAGCCATCGACAAGCTGAAGGAACGCGGCGCAACCAACATCAAGTTCCTCTGCCTGCTGGCAGCACCGGAAGGCATTGAACGCTTTACTGCGGCTCACCCTGATGTTGACGTCTTCACCGCCTCCATTGATGATAGCCTTGATGAAAAGGGCTATATCATCCCTGGCCTCGGCGATGCCGGTGACCGCATGTATGGTACGAAGTAAGTTTCAAACCATACGATAAAAGACAGATTGATCCGCGCTGACCGCTCGATAATTGTTATTGAGCGGTCAGCGCGGATTTTTTATCTTCTGATGATCAGCAAAAACGGAACAGCTTTATGTCCACGGATAACCGCCTGACAGAACTTGAAATTCGAGTTGCAGAACAGGAAAAGACCATTGAAGAGCTATCATCTGTCTTGGCCGAACAATGGAAAACCGTTGATCAACTGAACAAGAAACTGACAGCTCTCACTGATCGTTTTCTTATGCTGGAAGAACAGACGGCACCTGACGTGCCCGTCACCAAACCTCCACACTGGTAATATCATGATTGAAATCATCAAACTGGACGACCGCAACGATCTCGCCGCCACCTGCGCCAAATGGAACCACAAAGAGTGGGGTTATCTTTCAGGCGCAACTGAAGACCAGATCATTGCCGGAATGCAAGAACTTGTCCATGCAACCGATGGTCAGGCCGTTCGTGCAGCCTTGTGGAATGGCGAACTCGCGGGCTTTGTTCTGCTGATTCATAACGATCTCGACAGCCACCCTCACCTCAAGCCGTGGGTTGCAAGCCTGCTTGTTGCACCGGAATTCCGCGGGCGGGGTGTTGCGAAGGCACTCATGGCTTCAATTGAAGCCGCAGCCCACGAGCTCGGCTATAGTGAAGCCTATCTCTATACCGACAAGCCTGATCTTTATCGCAAAATCGCCTGGAATGATTTTGAAGAGCTGACCGGTGACGATGAAGGTATGTTGATCCTGAATAAGAAAATCGCGCGGAGTTAACCGCGCGATTTTTTTGCTTTTATGATGCTGCTGGTATCGGGCAACTAACGCCCGTTCCGCGCAAGCCGCAATAGCCATTCGGGTTCTTGGCCAGATACTGCTGATGATAATCCTCCGCATAATAGAATGTCGGAGCATCACTAATTTCTGTTGTAATCGGGCCGAGACCACGCCCAGACAGTGCTGACTGATATGCATCTCGGCTCTTCTCAACCGCTTCGCGATCCGCCTCGTCAAAGGTGTAGATCACCGAGCGATATGTTGTGCCGATATCATTGCCCTGTCGCATACCCTGCGTCGGATCATGCTCTTCCCAGAACAGCGTCAGCAGTTCATCAAGGCTCACAACCTTTGGATCGTAAACCACAAGAACAACCTCGGCATGGCCTGTGAGACCCGTGCAGGTTTCCTCATAGGTTGGATTGGGTGTGATTCCGCCCGCATAGCCAACGGCTGTCACATAGACACCCGGCACCTGCCAGAAAAGCCGCTCTGCGCCCCAGAAACACCCCATGCCGAACATGACCTGTTTCAGACCTTCCGGCCATGGCCCCTTCAGCGAATGCCCTGAAACAAAATGCGCTTGAGCAGTCGGAATTGGTGCTGCCCTGCCCGGCAAGGCATCCGATTGGGAAGGCATTTCAATTTTCTTGCGATAGCTGTCCAGAAAACCCATCTAACACCTCCTTATGCATGTCATGAAAGGCGGGAAACCTTACACAACACGAACAAACAAATTCATAGAGCGTAGAAGCTGAAGCTAAACCGTTTACCGCGCGGTGAATTGTAAAAAACGTTTCTCGCGGCGATGGCCAGCGACGTAAAACAGTAGCGCCAACACACCGAACAAGACCCAGCCCGGCTGTTCGAGGACAGGAACGAAGATCCCGTTCCACACTCCTGACGATATATAGTGCGTCACATAAGCTTCTGCATCCCCCAGGCTTTCAGGGGCTGCTCTCGCCCATATATCCAAAAGCGGCTTGGTGACAAAAGCTGAGGCGCCCACCGAGCGCGCTCCGTCCAGAATCGCAAATATGACGCCAAGCGCCAAAGAAATGACCGCGAAACCACGCAAAACAAAACGGATCACGATTCTTGTCCTGTTTCTTCAGATGCAGCGCCATGGAAATCTGCCCGACACTTTATCCTGACTATATCTTTGCAGCACCTTAATTATAGCATGGCACCAGGTTAAGCCCAAAGTGCAGAAATTACCCACCAATCATGCAAAAATTATCCGTTTAATAACAATGGGTTACAGGGGTTACAAAAAGCTTCTCACAGGCTGGAAGATTTTAATGCGGAAAAGCCAAATAAGAGTTGAACATCAGCCCATTCTGGCTATATTGCGCGCCGCAGGGGCTTTTTTGGTAGTCAACCAATACCTGATTTGAAAGCCCTTCCTTGCTTGCGTTAGTTCTGATCATCAGACGATATCACAATAGCAATAGACGGAGAGGTGGCCGAGTGGTTGAAGGCGCACGCCTGGAAAGTGTGTATACGGGGAACCGTATCGCGGGTTCGAATCCCGCTCTCTCCGCCAGAAATATTTTCAACTCGATATTCAAACGTTCTTATTTCAGGCATAACGACCTTATCTAAGGTTCGTATTTTCTCATACAAAGGTACTGAAATTTACGGTCCAGCATCTCGTCCATTTACCCAAATCAGCGATGAGATCGCACCGACCGTTCGCATTTATGATTACGCCACGCCGAAAATCTCATCAAGGTAGAGCCGCTCATACGAAAGTTGCCAAGCGTACCCCTCGTCAGCTCTAAAGGCATCATTCGATGCATAAGGCGGTGCTTGCCGAACGGGAAAACTAAACGAACGAAGGGCTAGTTCACTTGATATCCAGCAGCCTGCATGCTCACCGATCTTAAACTGCGTAGATCACTTCCGCTTCTTCTTCGTCTGCAGATGGCAGACTTTCACGCGCTCGCCATTCTTGCCTTTTCGCCAGACGCAACCTTCGTTGCGGGGCTTGCCTTTGTAGAGATAAATCTTGCCCCGCCGTTTGCTGTTAAAGGTCTGATTGGAGAAATCATGACCACCGACCCGCACATTCTTGCCAAAGCGCACTTCGGCATATGCTGGAAACCCAAGTGACACAGCGAGCATAACGGCTAACCCAATAGATAGAAGCTTCATCGGCTATTTTCCTGTTACGAGCTTACTAGTTGGCTTAGTATAGAATTTCGAAGCCACTTTTTCAAAAGCGCCGCGTTGTGCTTTCAGGACCGTTGGATTTGCATTGTTATGTGAGGTTAGCGGGTGCCCCAGCATGTAGGCAGCATGGCTTATGTTGGCCTGCCCTTTAGCTTTCACCAGGTGCCAGAAACGTCAAAAGCCCGGGCTGCAATTGCACCGGGCTTTTTGATTTGGTTTAGTTTAGTACTGTTTGGAGATTTTGGTTGCGGGGGCAGGATTTGAACCTGCGGCCTTCAGGTTATGAGCCTGACGAGCTACCGGGCTGCTCCACCCCGCGTTATTAAGTGCGAACCA
>Ga0302349_1000424_pt1 | contig 51994 bp, 55 predicted proteins | sample PhyAR1_FD_202176 | JGI IMG/M metagenome (GOLD analysis project Ga0302349, IMG submission 202176) | Leaf surface microbial communities from alfalfa plants in UC Gill Tract Community Farm, Albany, California, United States - DLSL A.R1... | ecosystem: Host-associated > Plants > Phyllosphere >... | reverse complement strand
GCTGTGCATGGCACATCCGGTAGTGGCTGCGGGGCATGGGCATATCCGGGTGCAGGGTAGCATTATCGACACCCCCTGCGCGATTGCCACATCGGATGCCGATCAAAGTATAGAACTGGGAAACGTACCTGTCAGTGAATTGATTAATGACGGTCATGGTCCGCAAGTGCCTTTCACTGTGCATTTGGTCAATTGCGTACTCAATCAAAACGCCAGCCAGACGCATCAACCCTGGAAGGATGTGCGGATCACTTTTGAAGGGGCGGCAGACGGTCCGAATTTATTCGCTCTGCAGGGGAGCGGGAGCGGCGAAGGGGTGGCCATTCTGGATGAGATCGGCACACCGGTTACACCAAATAAACCCGTGCCGCCGATAAAAATTGTCCCAGGCAAGATGGCGCTGCATTACCGCATGCAACTGACGGGCGATAGCCATCCACTTCAACCGGGAAGTTATTACACCACCCTGCGATATTTTATGGAGTACGACTAATGAAACCCTTTCGTCATGGCGGCAGGTTTCCCGCGCTAAATCCGCTGACGCAGGCAATTATGCTGGCGCTGGCCCTGAGCGGCACGGCTGGCAGGGTAACGGCGCAAGACAGCCTGCCTGCGTCAGCGGATTCCCTGAGTGAGGAAGCGATACCCGCAGCTGCGGAGGTGACCGAGTTCAACACTGATGTGATGGATGTCAAAGACCGCAGCAACATTGACGTCAGCCACTTTGCCCGTTCCGGATATGTGATGCCGGGTGATTATCCACTGACGCTGAAAGTCAACGGATCTGAAGTCCGCGAAGTGACGGTGACCTTTGCGATTCCGCCAGATGATCCGCACGGCAGCGAACCCTGTCTGACCACAGAGATGGTGGAGTTGCTGGGTTTGAAAGAAGACGTCGCCGGGAAGCTGGCGTGGAAAACACTGAACGGCCAGCAGTGCCTGAATATGGCCTCGGTGCCAGGCATGACCGCTACCGGCGATCTGGGCAGTGGATCACTTCGTGTGTCCGTTCCTCAGGCTTATCTGGAGTACTCCTCGCCTGACTGGGATCCTCCTTCGCGCTGGGATGAGGGCATTGCGGGGCTGCTGTTTGACTATAACCTCAACGCCACGCAGCAGTTTGCAGCCCGTGACGGCGACAGCAGCAGTGTCAGTGGTAACGGGACCGCGGGAGCCAATATTGGCCCATGGCGTCTGCGTGCTGACTGGCAGGGGCAACGGTACAGTACCGGCGGTCACACCAGCCAGAATTTTCAGTGGAGCCGGTATTACCTCTATCGGGCTCTGCCAGGGCTGGGGGCAAAGCTGACGCTCGGTGAGGCCGATCTCGATTCCGGACTGTTTGATAGCTTTCGTTTTGTCGGGGCCAGTGTTGCCACCGATGACAATATGCTGCCGCCTAACCTGCAAGGATATGCGCCTGAGGTAACCGGGGTGGCGAGAACCAACGCGAAGGTCACCATCAGTCAGCAAGGACGGGTGATATACCAGAGCCAGGTGGCACCGGGTCCGTTCCGTATTCAGGAGCTGAGTCAGTCTGTCGCGGGAACGCTGGATGTGCGGGTTGAAGAGCAGGATGGACGCGTGCAGACCTTTAAAGTCGATACGGCACAGATCCCTTACCTGACTCGTCCGGGAATGGTGCGCTATAAGCTGGCTGCCGGGAAGCCGACAGACTGGAAGCACCGTGTGCAGGGCGATCCGTTCGCCACCGGTGAGTTCTCCTGGGGGGTTTCTAACGGCTGGTCACTGTTTGGCGGTCTGGTGGGCTCAAAGAACTATGCCGCGCTGGCTGTGGGTATTGGGCGTGACTTGCTGGCCTTTGGGGCAGTGTCATTCGACGTGACCGAGTCGCAGGCCACTCTGCCCAACGGGGAGAAAAAACAGGGGGGATCATACCGCCTGAGCTATTCCAAACGGTTTGAAAAAATTGATGGGCAGGTGACCTTTGCGGGTTACCGCTTCGCCGAGAAAGACTTTATGTCGATGAGTGACTATCTGGAGACACGCTTCGATGACCGGTCATGGGGTATGACGCGCGGCCGTCAGAAAGAGCTGTACACCATCACCATGAGCAAGGCTTTACGCGACTACAAAATGAGTCTGTTCGGCAACTATAGCCACCGGACCTACTGGGATCGTCCGGATCAGGATCGCTACAGCGTAACGTTGTCGCAGTACCTCGACATTGGCAGCTGGAAAAATATCAGCATTAGTCTGACCGGATATCGCAGCCAGTACTGGGGAGTTAAAGACGACGGTGCCTACCTGAGCCTGAGCATTCCGTGGAGCAACGGGGGATCCGTCAGCTACAACGCGCAGAGTACCCGCAGCGGCATCTCACAGACCGCTGGCTGGTATGACAGCATTGATAACAACAACAGTTACAGCCTGCAGGCCGGCACCGATGCGAAAAACCGTAAAACAGCCAGTGGCTACCTGACCCATAACGGCGACGTGGCGCGTGGATCACTGAGTGCCAGCTACAGCGAAGGAGAATATAGCTCAGTGGGGCTTTCGGTACAGGGTGGGGCCACCGCCACCCGCCACGGTGCGGCACTGCATCCGGTCAGTACTAACGGCGGAACCCGTCTGATGCTGGATACCGGTGAGGCTGCCGGTGTCCCGCTGAAAAACAGTTCGGTTGTGCAGCACACCAATCACTTTGGTAAGGCGGTCGTTACCGGAATGAATGGCTACTGGCGCAGCAGTGCCGGGGTGGATGTAGACAGTCTTGGCGATGATATGGAAGTCAGTCATCCGCTCACCGAACTGACCATGACCGAGGGAGCCATTGGTTACCGCAAACTGGATGTGATGATGGGCCGCAAGCTGATGGCCGTCATGAAGTTTGCCGATGGCAGCAGCCCGGCGTTCGGTGCGGTAGTCTGGCGCGATACGCATCAGGTAGGCGTAGTGGATGACAACGGCAGCGTGTGGCTGGCGGGCGTTGAACCGGGTGTGCAGATGGAAGTGCGTGAAAATGAAACCCCGGTTTGTCAGTTCAGGGTGCCACAGAAGCTGCCTGCAGCGGATAGCGGATTACCGTTATTCCTGACCTGTCAGACAGTGAAGGCTGGACAGGGACTATCACAACAATCTGACCACTAAATGTCAGGCATAGAGCCTGTTGCCGGAGAGCGGCAGGTAAAAAAGGAAGCACAGGGCGGTGCGGCCAGGGACGGCACTCACACCACTGAATAACAGAGAGACACTCAACATGAAAAGTAAGCTACTTCCTTCTGTGCAGGCTGCGGTTACCGTAGCGCTGATGAGCCTGACGGCTATGCAGGCAGCCAATGCCGCTGTCGCACTTGACCGAACCCGGGTGATTTTTGATGGTAGCCAGAAGAGCATGAGCGTCAACATCCGCAATGATAATACCAAACTGCCGTATCTCGCCCAGGCGTGGGTCGAAGACAGCAACGGGCAAAAAATCCAGTCGCCGTTGATGGCCTTACCGCCTTTGCAGCGTGTTGAACCGGGTGCGAAAAGTCTGGTGAAAATCCAGCTGTCGGCAGATGCCACAGCAAAACTGCCGCAGGATCGTGAGTCGTTGTTTTACTTCAACCTGCGTGAAATCCCGCCAAAGAGCCAGAAGGCAAACGTGCTGCAGCTGGCGCTCCAGACGCGAGTGAAAATGTTTTATCGCCCGGCTGCCCTGGTGAAGAAAGGTGCCAGCAGCGAGACACCGTGGCAGGAACAGCTGACCCTGACGCGTCAGGGAGATCGCTATCAGGTGACCAACCCAACGCCGTATTACGTCACGCTGGTACCCGACGGTAAAACAGAGATGAAGCCGCTGATGCTGGCACCACAAAGCTCAGCTGACCTTGGGGTGCGCGCTGCCGCGCTGGGCAGTCAGCCACATATCGCCTACATCAACGACTGGGGCGGCCGGCCGGTGCTGACTTTTAGCTGCAATGGCTCTGTCTGCAAAGTCGCATCAAACACCTCTAAATAATCACGGCAGGCAGAAAACATCCCGGCCCGCCGTGCAGGAATAAGGAAAACAGATATGAAAAAAGAGACATCAGGCACGGGCGCCGGCATGCTGAAATCTGCTCTGACGGGCACGCTGGGAGGCACCCTACTGCTGAGTGCTGTGATGCTGTTAGCCGGAACCGAAATGAGCGCCGGAGCATCCTTTGAGGACGTGGATGGAGAACATGGCCTGCTGCACGTTTACGGTCAACTGGTCGACTCCCCCTGCCGACTGGTTATGGATTCGCTGGACCAGACGGTTGACCTCGGCACGCTGGCTTCCGGTGATCTCAGCCAGCCTGGCGCGCGCAGTCAGCCAGTACCCTTTAGCGTGCGGCTGCAGGATTGTCTGGTGGCATCCGGGCACCTGATGGATGAGCGCACCGACAGTACGGTTCAGGGGTTGGATCAGCCGGTGGTCAGTGTCGCCTTTACTGCACCGGCAGACTTTAGCAATCCTTCGCTGATGAAGCTTAACGGGGTTGAGGGCATTGCCCTGCGCCTGACCGATAGCCACAACCGTGACATTCGTCTGGGGAGCCATGGTGTCCCTCAACTTCTCACCCCGGGCGATAACAGCCTGGCGTGGACGGTGGTTGCTGAACGTGTTCCGGGGCCGATGGTGCCGGGCGCGTTCCGAGCGGTAGCAGATTTCCGGCTGAGCTATGACTGAGGTTGATATGACAAACCCCATCTTTAAACGCCTCGTGCGCGTCCTGCTGCTTTGCAGTCTGATGACCGTGATTGGTGAAGTGCAGGCGGATAGCGATTCACTGACTATCAACATCAGCGGGACGATCGTGGCAAGCAGTTGCAGCGTGAACAACGGACAGACCGTCAGCGTCGAGTTTGGCGACGTGCAGGTTGATCAGGTTTACTCCGCCACGGCGCAGGTTCCGGTCTCAATCACCTGCGACAGCCCGCCAGCCGGTACCGTAAAAATGAAAATTGTCGGTACGCCGTCATCGTTTGATAACCAGGCACTGACAACGGATGTGCCCGGTCTTGGCATCACATTAAGTAACGTCAGCGCCACGGCTTACGGTGCGCTGGATCTGAACACATTTTATGACGTGAAGCAGGTGTTTGGTCTGTCATCCAATACCGGCAGCTTCAACATTACCGCCGGGTTGACGACAAAGCCTGGGATCAAACTTCCCGGCGGGGAATTTAACGCCTCGGCCACGCTGGTTCTGCAGATGAGCTGAGAAAAGGAGAAAATCATGCTGAAAAAAATAAAGAATCTCGCGGTTAACGTGAGTGCGGTGCTGCTGCTGTCAAGCCTGTTGGCTCCGGCGGCGATGGCTGATGCGACGGTGAAGTTTCACGGAACCCTGATCGCCGGTAGCTGCAGTGCCAGTGCTGTAGATGTCGATTTTGGCGATGTAAAAGTTGATGACATTACAGAAGGGAAGACGCGCACCAACATGGCTGTTTCATCAGGTGCCAGTGCGCAACCTTTCTCGATGACCATTTCCTGCACCAACGGGTTTACCGGCGGAGTGGAGTATCAGTTTAAAGGTAATGCCTCATCCTTTAATAATTTAGCGCTGTCAACCGATGTCCCGAGTTTAGGCGTTATCGTGGCGATTAATGATAGTAATATGTCAAACATTGTACCCAGCACCTGGTATCCGCTGAGTAAAGGGGCAGGAACCTATCAAATGCTGGCCATGCTGGTGAGAGAGCCAGGGGCTAAATTTGCCGGCGGGGATTTTAACGCAACGGCCACGCTGGCGGTGCAAATACCCTGAGGTAATGGAATGGAAATGGTAAACAAAACCTGTAGCGGCTGGTTTTATTCGGTTTTGATTGGCGGATTATTACTTGCGCCTGCGCTGTATGCCGCTCCAATTGAAGGCCCGGCAAAGTTTCACGGTACGCTAAGGGTGGTTGAGTGTTCCATCAATGCCAACAACGGCCGGCAGCTGGTGAATTTTGGTGACGCAGTTGGGATCCATAAAATCGATGGCAAGCGTTATCAGCAACACGTCCCTTTTACGGTGTCGTGCACTAACTATGCGGGGGCTGATGTACCCGACCTGACACTAAAAATTGAAGGCAAGGCCGTCGCATTTGATGAAGCAGCGGTAGAAACGGACGTCAACGGACTGGGCATCCAGCTACAAAGCAATGGCAAGCCACAAAAACTTAATCAGGCCGTTCGCTTCGGCTATAAAGCGGTACCCGTACTGACGGCGGTTCCGGTTAAAGATCCGGCTACAGAGTTAGACGCCCGTCCTTTTAGCGCGACGGTGAAACTCACCGTGGAGGTCGCATGAACAGGCTATTTATGTTGCTGGTCTTGTTGAGCGTTATGCTGCATATGCCGGTACAGGCGGCCTCTTCGGATGTGGACTTCAAAGGTACGCTGGTGGCAGAACCCTGTACCGTGGCCACCGGTGGCGACGGCGAGAATGTGCTGGTTGATTTCGGCACCATTCCGGATAAAAACTTTTATTTTTACACCCCCCCGCGCACCTGGCAGTTTCCGTTTCATATTCTGCTAAAGGACTGCGACCTCTCGCTGGGTAGCCAGGTGAAAGTGACCTTTACCGGTACTGAAGATGCAGAACAGCCAGGGCTACTCGCCTTGTTCAGCCGCAATGGTGTTGACCACCTCGCCATTGGTATTCAGGCCGCGGATGGCGGTGATATTGCGGTTAATCAGCAAACTAAAGGATATCCGTTAAATGCCGGCACCACTGAGTTGAAGTTTTCATCTTATATTCAGGCCAGTGATGCAGGGGTGAAAAACAGAACTGTCGGGAAGGGCACCTTTGAAGCTGTGACCACGTTTTTACTGGAATATCCATAGTTTTTTGTTCGCTGACATCAATCAAACCAAGACGCCCCATGACTTAAATATTTATTTTGGGTTTCGTCTTATTTAATTAATCTGGACGTAAAAAATGAACACAAAAAAAATATTAATGGGTATTTTTTTGATTTTAAATATTATCACGCATTCTCGGGCTGCGATGATAACATGGCCCTATGTTTATAAAGTAGGGCCGGCATCTCAATACTACGAAGCATCTGTCGCCGTTGGAAATATCTTTGTTGATGACAAACTAGCTGATACTAAATTAATGGATATGCCAGATTTTGCAGACAAATGTGATGCTGATTATTGGGGTGGCACGCATTGCCGGCTGGCTATTTTCGCCATTCACACGACAGACGGTACAGGTACCGGGCTCCCTACATTCATTTCACCAAATGATATTAATGGCGCATGGACGCTACGTGAGCTTTCAAGTCACGTTGGTAATATCACAGGTTCATTTTCACAAGCTGGCGGTACGCAGCATGTTTATCCAAAAGATGTATGTTTTGGCGTGGTATTGCATCACATTGGTTTTTATAACAGGTTCTGGACACCGCCATCAATGTCCGGAGCCTGTTTATTCCCGATGCCGAACAATGAAACCTGTTCGTTTAAAAATGCTTCTGTAGATATCCCTTTTGGTGATATTGCCAAAAAGAGTGCCGCGGGAGCAAAGGCAGAAAATAGCGTTAGTCTTTCCTGTACCGCAGCGATGAATATTAGTTTTCAGTCTGTTAATGGCACTAATAGCATTCCCTTGTCCAATGGTATGCAGGCAGGCTTAAAAATCAATAATAAAGAATTAAGTACGACGCACGCGGTTCCGTCGGGGATCAGTGCGCTGAAAATTACTGCAACACTTGAAGGCACGCCAACGGAAGGGGCTTTTTCTGGCTCAGCACCGCTGGTGGTGAACTATCAATAAGTGTTTCGGGAAAAATAAAATGAAAAAATTTATTATTTTCGGGTTTTGTTTGATCACCATGGTGATCATGACGAGCATTGCAGGTTGCAGCGCACGGGAAAATGTGTCGATCAAATCCCAACCCACTACAGAAAGAGAAAAGGTTTCGCCTGAGTCAGTAACAAATGAAGTGAGGTCGTCTTTATCTCCCCTTGCTCAGTGCAATCGCGATCTGGAATCCCTGCGCACCGTCAACATGACCGAATATCGCAAATATCTGGCGCAATACGACGGGCTAATGAAAAGTTCCGCCGGGTTTATGTCGGTGAAAGATGACGTCAGCCCGGAGGTGGCAGAGCTGGCCCGGCCGCGCTTCCAGTACGCGCTGGTCAACCTTTGTTATCGCATCAAGGGCGCGCTGGCCCAGACCCTGATTAACCAGGCTATTGACGTTCGCTAAGGATAACAGCCGTGCGCTGCTTCACTTCACATTTCAGACTGGTTGCCGTTGCTCTCTTTTTGATCCTGCCTGAGTGGGTTGCTGCGGGAACGATCTCTTCATCTGCCGCCGAGTCCCTGTTATCACAGCCGTCTGATGAAAGCTGGAGCCTCGAAGCGATGGTGGCGGCTCATCATCATGCTCAGTCAGCACCGCAACCGGCAACAAATGAAACGGAAACGGGCATTTCTAATCTGAAACAGCCTGGAAAAAGGAAAGAGCAGCCGGTTGCTGATTTAATTTTGCAGCGGCGGATAAATACACTGTCCAGCCAGCATAAAACAGATGTTGAAACCATTAAACAGCTGAACAAGCGACTGGAGGATGCCCTGGCACAGGCCAGCAATCATTCTGCAGCAGTAGCCAGCAGTCAACCTGCAGTAGCAGAAAGTGCCCAGGTAAAAAACCCCGCCTCATCCGAATCACCGGAGGTTGCCGCCCTGCAAGAGGCGTTACAACAAAGCCAGCAACAGGTTGCCAGGCTGAACGGTCAGATTAGCGATCTGAACACCGATCTTAAACAGCGGGAGGACAAGCTACAGTTGCTGACTGCTACGGATGTTAAACAGCGTCAGCAACAGCAGCAAAATATTAAGGCGCTTGAGCAAAAACTTTCAGAACGCGATCGGGAACTGTTGGTGTTAAAGCAAAATCTGGCGAAAAATCAGGTCGAGCTGATCCATAAAAACAATGCCCTGACCGGAAGTCAAAATACGGTCACAGAGCTTTTAAATTCTCTCAAACAGAAGGAACAGGCAGCCAGCGAGCTGGAACAGGCGCTTAACTGCCGCAGTGATGAGCTGAAACAAGCTGCCATCACGCTGGCAGAACTGCGTGAAAAAATGCACCAGCAAAACACGCCAGACCTGAAAAGCGCGGCGAACCGTCAGGCCTATATTGCCGGAGTGATGATGGCTAAAGGACTTCATGCCCGGCTGGATGACTGGCGCGATGCCGGTATCGATATTGATAATGTCACCTTCCAGGCAGGCATCAAAGATGGCCTGAGCACAGCCGTTCGCCTGAAGCCAAAAGAAGCCGGACGGGCACAGGCTGACTTTGTCAAAGCCGTACAGGTTGCTGTCGCGCAAAAGGTGATGCAGGGGGAGAGAAAAATTCGTTCGCTGGCGACAGGGCGCAAGCCGCTTAAATCGGCAAACGGCATTGTCTGGTATCGGGTACGCAACGGGAAAGCCGTGTCAGCGGGGCAGCCGGTCATGCTCTCGATGACTGAAGAGGTTGTCGACGGAACGGTTATCAGCCGGGTGCCTCCCATGATTTTACGTGCTGACGATGATATGCCTGCAATCGTTAAGGATGGTATGCGTTTGCCCGGCGAAGGGGGAGAGGTCGTTGCCTATGCCCTGGCCAAAACCGTCTATGGTGAACATCCTCTGCCGCCAGGCGTACGTCCTTATACGGTAATGGAATACCACCTGCGAGGAGAGAGGCTGCCTCAGCACAGTGTCTGAGCGGAACTGCATCACTGCTTACGTCTGCCTGTCCAGGTGAGTTTGAATGATGTGGTGTTGACCAGCCAAAATGCGCCTATCCTGATAAAACGCCTTTATTTTTAAACGCAGGCCTAAAGATGACAGTAAAGCGCGTAAATTATTTCATCGGTCTGGTGTCGGCTGTCGGCTGCCGACTGTAGCCAGCATTTTCGCGGCTGATAACCCTGAATCAGCGCCCGCATTGAGTTGCTGGAAACAAACCCGCGCGCATAACGCTGAATGAGACTCTGTCTGTTAAAACCGGGCCGGCTGCCGCCCGGTTATGCATAGTGATATCAGTGGTGAGGTATCAGTCTGTCGAAGGGCTTCATCTGATGAAGGGGGCCTCTCTTGCATAGCGTTGAGCGTGCCGGTGCGGACTGCATCATCATCTTCAGACGGCATGAAGTCAGCGAACTGCCGCTGCTGTTCAACCCTGTACCTCCATCTTCTTTGATTGATATTTTTGCATCGGTTAGTATCAATACCGGTACCAGCTTAAATGAACGCAATTTTTTAAAATCATACTGAATAGTTTACAGCCTGATGTTATTACTGTTGCGGTACATAATTTTAAAACGGCAGAAACCGTCATATTCTGCTGTTCAGGGCATACAGGGACCAGGTGACTGTCTCACGCGAAAGCGTTGGTCATTGTCCTGAAGAACAGGCCACTTTGCCGCCTGTCTTAACTCAGGAAGAACGCTGCAGGCAGAGAAAATACCGTGATCGCGGTCGTAGAATTTAACCGTAAGAGTATCCGGTTTCAACGGGTCGGTTTAAAACGCAAAAAATAGATCCTATCTTTGTTAATCATGGATTCGAAGAGGAATGATGTACATCATCGAAGAGGATTTCTTTTACGATGAAGCCAATAACGCTATCTGGCATCGTTTAAGTGAAAATGAAAAAACACAACTTCCGCTGACAGCCTCACGAATACTGTGCTTGTTGCTGGAAAACCGGGGTAAGGTCATGAGCCGGGAGCATATTTTTGATGAGATATGGAGCAATTACGGTGCTAATGCGTCCAATAATACCTTGAATCAGTATGTTTCCTTGCTCAGAAAAAAATTTGAGCAACTTGGTTTTCAAGGTGAGTTGATCAAAACAATAACCCGCGCGGGCTTTTTAATGCCTGAAGATCTGAAGGTTCAGCAGCTGGGTGTCGTCGGGAAGCCGGTAGCCATTGAGAATAAAAAGCCGGGTAAAAAGATTATTATAACCTCTGTTGTCTGTTTACTGGCCATTACGATAATCGGTTACGCATTCATCAATCGTGGTGGATGGGATAAAAGTAATGTTTTCAAAATAGGTAGTGTTGGGCGTTGCAATGTTTATATGCTTTATCAAAACTCGCCTGAAACCGCTGAGGTTAAATTAAGGCTTGCTAAAGAGATGATAGATAAATATGCGCCTTGTATCGGTAATGATGTATATATTTATCATCCTTCCGATGAGGTTATTTTAAATGGCCAGGGTGCAGCATTTATAACCCGGTGTACTTATCAGAAAGATGGCAGTCAAAAATTCGCAGGATGCTATGATGTTTATGAATTTCCAAAGGCTTAGGGCTGTATTTGTCGTAATTATTATTCTGGCGATTACTCTGGTATTTCTTGCGTTGAAGAAAATAAATAATACAGTTGATTGCGTATCAACATTCTATACTGTACCGAATGATGGTGTATGGGAATACTTAAAAGGCACTATGTCCGTTACTTTTTCCAGCAAAGGGCAGGGCAATGTTATGTTTTCCGGCGAAGCGCGTAAAACTGCAGAGACAGGTAAGATATTTTCATTCGAAAGATTTATGCATTTTTCTTTTGAAAAAACTGACCAGAAAAATTATGAGTTGCGCAATGTTGTAGTCTCTAAATATAAAGGCGATGATCTCGATGATGCCGTTTTCACTAAATATATCTACTCGCATACATCTGAGCAGACCGACCACCTGGTTGTTGTTAAACAGAACAACGGCTATCTCATCGGTAATATGGTGGGGCCCCGACATTTATGCGTTAAACGGTAAAGCCATTCAATCAGACCAGCCTGATGCATCAGTAGTCTGAACCGGCAACCGCTAATGAGCAATGCTGTATTGTTCACTCCTCTTTGCCCTACCAATTCAGGAATGCATACTTCCAGAGTTTTATGCTGCTTAATATTATATAAGTGGATTATAAAATTATATTTTAATCGATGTGAAATATAATGAACTGACATGGCCGTTGGCGAGACATAATCGCTCTCATCACCGATACCGTTCGTTACCTGTTGATCTCACCATTTCAAGCATTGTGATGAATCGGTACGAATTTGAGAGGCTCTGGAAAATGAGAAATGCTAGCGTTCGCCATCACATTAATAATTTAGTTATTCCTGACTTTTGGGACGGTAATATCAGAAATAACATCAGATACCTGTCAGATGAAAAGACCGGCAGTGAGTATTATCTGAAACCCCGTATGAATATCTCCTCTGTGGAGATTGATAAAGTAATGATGATTGCCGGCAATGATTACGCCGTGATGGGCGTGCGGCATGTTTTAGCTAATAATCACTCTGTACATCTCAAGGTAACGTCTAAAGAAGCAGAGATTCAGCCTGTAGTTGATGAGTTTAGACCAAAGGTGGTTATATGGATGTTTAACTCCGCTAATGAGTTTTATGAAAGTATTACAGATATTTTGAATGTCCGGAGAAATCATAATAAAATTAAACAGATTATTATTAGTGAGGAGTTGCCTGCCACTTTTTGCGGCGAGGATGTTATTGTAGAAGGGGTTTCATTAATTCCCTCTACAGTGAGCGTTCAGCAATTGGCGGAGATGATTTCATCATGCCTTGTACAAAAACAATTTAAGCATTTTTTTGTCAGGAAATGGATGAGTAAACGGCAGTTTCGGGTTATGGCGGAACTGGGGAAAGGCAAAAAAACCAGTGATGTATCGCGTGTGTTAAATATTGATTGCAAAACAGTCCTCGCCCATAAATATAAAGCCGTCAATAAGCTCGGCATCAGCAATCGTAAAGAAGAAGCCTGGGCTATGCGGGCGATAACACAACTGTATACAGTCATACCCTGTCTGGAGAAATTATGTAGAAGAACCGCCGGGTGCTGATTTTTTAACAGACTTTACTGATAATGATAAATATTCTGGCAATAAAATTATATTAATTACCGGCAGGTTTTTGGCTGGTGGGTGGATAGCTGAATATTGTATGCTGCACTGCTCATCTGAACACGCGGCGATCAGGTGCGAAATTGTTTGAGCTTTCTGTAATCATAACTAACCTGGCATAGATAAACTGGCGCAGAACAGCCAGCTTCAGAAGATGCTGGTGACGGTTTAATAACGCGGTGGCGTTATGAGCGTCAATCTTTAAATGCCACAACACGAAAAAAATATGCCCGATGTTTATTATCGCTTTCCGCGCTTAAGGCAACTTAACATCCCAACTGAACTGAAAAATGAAGATAATCCGGAAGATGCAACGAAAATGGGCAGCGGAGTTGAAGCTGTTTTGTCTCTCACGCGGCGCATTTACGCTGGCTCTCATAACACTTTACCTGTTTTTTATTCTGCCGATTTATTTTGAAAATAATGGCGGAACAGGGCTGGAAATGCCTCAGAACATCCTTGCATGGAGTGTGATGCTTTTGTGCATTTTATCTGCTCTCCTGAATGTGTTGCGAACCGGAGAGATCCTGATATCACGTTTCATGTTCATCGCCTTTTTGGCAGTAGCTATGCTGTTGCTGCCGTGGTTCTGGACATCATCAGTTTTGTGGCGAGAGCATGCCGTGCCACGTCTGGCAGGAATCGCTGGAGCGCTGCTATTTTGTCTGGCTCTCTGTCAGGTGAGCCTAACGTCGTCTAAGCGACGCATTTTACTTGCTTTGGTGGTTTTATCTTCTCTGCTGCAGGCTGGCGAAGCCATGATGCAGGCCTGGTTGCCGGAGATCGCCCTGCGTTTGATGGATTTTTATGGCACTTCACCCTATGGCATTTTTCAGCAGCGTAACCTGCTGGCAAGCTGGCTGGCTACGGGCGCAGCAGTAACGCTCTATCTTGCGCTTACCGCAACCACACGCAGAAGCACATTTGTTTGGCTACTTCCCTCGTATCCGCTATGCGCGGCGATAACGCTTAGCCAAAGCCGTACCGGGATGATCGGTGTGATTTTATCCATGCTACTGACCGGATTTGCCGACTGGCGACGCCAGCCGCGAATCGATCCTAAAGCGGCTTTGTGGAAAGGCGGGTTAATTGTCTCGTTAGCAGGATGCTGTTCAGCCATTGGCTTATGGGCAATGCCCGCAGGGCAGCACGCCGATTTGATACACCAAAAATCTACTGTTGAACGTGTTCTGATGCTTGAAGCGACCGCTGAAATGATTGGACAGCATCCGTGGGCCGGCAGCGGATTGGGTAGCTTCGAAGCGCAATTCCCACTGGCGGTAGTGACCCTGGGTTTAGTACAAAAGAGTGACACTGTTACTCACCCGCATAATGAAGCGTTGTATGTCTGGGCCGAAGGCGGAATCATTGCCATGGCAGGCTTGCTGTTATTGGCCGGTATCTGGATATGGCCACTCATCCTGCGGCTGCGTGACTCACTTTATCTGGATAAGTCTGGCTGGCTGTTACCACTGACGGGTCTGCCTGTCGTGATCCACATGATGCTGGAGTATCCACTCTATCTTTCAACACCTCATCTCATGCTGCTGCTTGTATTGTTTCGTATAAGTTTACCCGACTCAGTTCTGCAGCCTGTCAACGTATCCCGCTTTGGACGTGCAGTAACGATTCCGTTTTTGTTGGGTGGTTTGGTGATTCTTGTTGGGCTGAAAGCAGGTTTTATTACGCAATCGATGCTGACCCAGGCCGAAGCGGAGATGAATCAGGGATCGCTACCCACGTTACCGATGGCGAGCTGGCGAACAATGACGCAGGCAGAACGGCTGGACTACGATCAACACCTGCTGATAGCCAATACGCCTGGATTTTTGCAAAGATCTCAGGCGATAGGGGAATTTTACATCTGGGGAGAAAAGTGGCTCGCGGTTCATAACAACCCTGAGGTCACTGCAGCAATGATGATCATTGCGCAACGCCGGGGAGACCACACGACTTATGAACGTCTGCGCGCCAATGCAGCACGTGTGTTCATCCATGATGAACGATTTATGCAAGGGCATGAATAATAAACACTGAATGAACTTTAACGGTAAACATCGGGGCTGATCCGCAGGTAATCTGCTCGTCTCTTGCAAAGCGGACGTCCGGAATGGTTTTTTGACCTATAACGGATACCCTGCCGCTTCAACAGGAGGACCGTTAGTCTTGAGTATCAGAAATAATACAGGTCAGTAAGTAAGAGCGGCTTTCCCTTCTACCTTTTGTTACAAGTCCTTTTTTAATGGCTTGTTCTGCATTGTAAATTTTACGGGCAGACTCTGATGAAGTTATTTCACTCGGTTCCTTAGGCGTAAGGGTGGTACATGATGCATAAATTTTCCGCAGGAGTCCGTTATAGCCTTCATCCTCCTGCAGAATTCTTCTTGCCTGATCGGGTTTAATAAAATCTGCTTTCATTCATAGCAGCGGCTGGATTACTTAACGTTCCGGATAAGCGATCTACCTGGACTGGTTCTTTAACCGTAAAGCGACCAGTCCGCACCGGATAGATGCGGCGGCGCGCGCTGAATATCTGCGCCTTTATCAGCAGCCCGGCGCGCTGCCGGGCGGTTGAGCAGTCGGCCGGCCAGTCAGAATCACCAGCGCGCGCAGGCCGGGAAGCTGGCGCTGCCGTTACTGGCGGTCAGTGCCGATCGGGGGTCGATTCCGGATATGGCGGCACCATTACGCGCGGTGGCGCACCAGGTCAGCGGTGCGGTTATCGGGGAATGCGGGCACTTTATTCCCGACGAACAGCCGGAAAAACTGGCGGAAATATTAACGGATTTTTTTACTCACTGATCCGCTGAGCGGGTAACCGTGGCAGTGTGTCTGCCGTATCGCCTCAGGCCGCCAGCGGCAGGCTGGCGGCGCTAAGCGGGACTGCTGATATCCTGATGCTGATTAAACAGGCTCAGGGTCGGTCCGGTTTTGAGCTGTTTTCTTCAGCCAGAAAATCTTTCTCATCAGCCCGGCAGAGGACGAAAATTCTGTTCTCCTTCAATAAATCGCTGCTGACGTAAATGTGCTTGTCAATTAACGCTAACCTGCCATGCTGGGCCCCTTTTACCGGGGATGGCCCTAATGTGTATTCATGAGGTTCGCTAAATTTCAATGCCCGTTCTGCGGTGACAGGAAGTTTACCTATTCTCTCCTGTCTGACATGAAGAAAGGTGCTCACGGAGCAGTCTGTTTTGGATGCGGCAGGCCGGTAACCGTGGCAAATTTTCAGAGGCTTACGCTGGTCAAAAAATAGCGTAATCCGACAGAGGTTTTGTTAATTATTTTCAGCCAGTGAACCAGTGAAAATGGTTAATCAGCGTTTCCTCAACCTGATTAACTGCCAAATATAGGTTTTATAGAGTATTTCCCATGAAAAACGTTGTGTTAAGCATGCTTGCCAAAATCTCTAAAATTGATGCGGCAACCAAACAGTTAACTGCCCGCGTCGAGGCTCAATCGCTTCTGATCAGCGCGCTGGTGCTTGCAGTGAGTAAGCAGGGCGGTGTGACTGAAATGATGGAAAGCGCCGGAAAGGCCATCAATACCATTATTGAGTCCGTGGATACCGATGAGGTGCTGAAATCGGATGCGGCCATTCTGCTGCACGAACTGCAGGACTTACTCATGATGGCCCGGACTGTTGATGGTGCCGCGGCTGAAATCGATCAGGATGGGCTTTCTGACATCACCGGCGTTTCTGCTGCAGAGGATGTGCAGCGTAAAAACGAGCAGTAGCCGGATACCTGCCGGGCTAACCGCCGCTTATTACTCCCGCAATCTCTGTACCAACGACTATCAACGTTTCCCGGGGAGAAGCCCCGGGAAACGAGCCCGCGTAGTGTGCACGCCATTAAGCATTACGACGGTTACGTACTTGGCCGTGCCACATCCGGTAGCAGGCAACCTGGGTCAGCAGACAGAACCTTCTGCGCGGTAGCGTATCAACAGGTTGCTGCACCAACCATAATCTGCCTGTGCTACTCCGCTTCCGTCCCGACCGCTTTACTCACACCCTATTGGCCGTTGCCCGCTTATAACACCTCTCCGGCCGGTTTAACTCAGCAGATCGCATTGGCAACTGATGCCGGAACGTTCAGCGCCTTAGTAAATATCAGCGCTAAGGCGATGATCGATAACCGGTTCCACAGACCAGCAAGAGCCTCGTGGCGATCCGTGACGGGCATCATGGCAGGAAGGATCTTAAAGCCGCCTGTCAGAGTATTTTTTGGCAGGCCAGTAAGCGTCTGGCATAGTTAAGGCTGAATCGCTTTACCCTGCTCATCAAGCAGATCGGTCAGGAGTGCCGTGCCATCGCTCCCGACGCGGAATGCCCCGTAACGTGCCTGCGCGAAACGCTCGCCATGGCCTTCCTGAAAGAACCAGGCGTTGGTGCCGACGGTCAGCGAGCCAGAATGTTGATGGTATTTCACCCGTAGCTGATTCGCCTGCAGAGGCTCACCGTGATCAAACCGGGCCTGAGTCGCATGACGCTGCGCATCGAGGTCAACAATAAGCGTCCCGCTGGTGGGCAGGCAGGGCGCTGACAGGGTCGCGCCGCAGGTCTCAGCCTGCTGATACAACCTCAGTTCCAGAGGTCGGGTCAGGGCATAATTCAGTGCCATGTAATCACCCTGCATCAGGGATCGCGGGTCAACCGGCGCAAGGGGTAAAATCATGACCGCGCCCTGTTTCAGCACCTGCTCTTTTTGCCAGATGCTGACATTGACGGCCACCAGCGCCAGCGCTATCACTGCGCCTGCCAGCCATCGGCTCTGTTTACGCATTCTCACTGGCACCTCCGATCGGTGCGGGTAACACTTTTTTGACTCCCCATACCAGCCCCAGTAAAACCAGACCACCGACCATCAGCAGCAGGGATTTTTGCAGCAGAGTAACCGCCAGGAAGTAATACCAGCCAATGACATACAGCATCATGAAACCGCCACTGACCACCAGTAATCCCTGACTTCCCTGATAACGCGCCATCAGAATCAACCACAGGCCCAGTCCAATACCCGGTGCATAGAGGGCGACAGCCCCGCAGATCAGGGCGGCGGGCAGTGTGATAATCGAAAACAGCGACTGGCCATTCCTTTTCTGACTGAGTGCACTCAGCACTAAGCCTGCCGCGATCCCTGTGCCTGTCGCAGACTGAAGCGTAGTCAACTGCGCAGTTGACCAGATGAAATCCGTGAGATACGCCGCGTTTATCCCGAGGAAACTCAGCAACATCAGACCAGCCGGGATGCCATACAGCAGGGGATGTACCGCGTCAGCGTACGGCCCTGCCTGTAACCTCAGCTGATGACTGACGATCCACAGCCACCAACACGTTATCGCCGCCACCACTCCGCAAACAGCAAGGCGGCCAGCCGTCGGCGACAGGGACAGCCGGGCCAGAGAATGGCCCGCCAGCACCAGAAAAAAGGTCAGGGCAGTGATGGCCATAAATCGATAAGTGCGGTCGGGCATAGCCACCGCCATCGCGGCCAGGATCGGCACTGCACACAGTGAACTGAGCATAAGGAAGCTGACATCATTGCTGTGGATTTGCAGCAGAACGCCGGATATCAGCCCGCAGGTCGCCGCAATTGCCCATGCCAGCCCGAGGTGATGTTTACCGTCACGCTGACTGCGCAGCAGGCCGCGCGCAATGACGGCGAGCAGCAGTGAAGGAAGAATAAGGGTGGCGGCATTCGGTTGGTCGAGTAAGTCAGCGGTATAGAGCAGCAGTATCAGCAGTAACAGAATGATGATCGCTGCGATCCAGCCACCGACGCTTAGCGCCAGCCTCAGATACCAGGGCAGGTCGGAGGCGAGATCGCGTTGCTGAATTTCTTCAATCTGCGAGGCGCTTAGCAAACCCTGCTGACGCAACGTGTCTGTCAGTAAAGTCAGCCTGGCCGGAACCCGATCGATCGGCTCCTTTTCAACCATTTTGCGTTGCCACTTCAGCAGGATAGAACCATTTACCGCCAGCCAGAATGCCATCAGGGCACCGGTCAAAAACAGATCGCCCGTATCGTAGGCGTAAAGAAATAACCGCATGATTAGCGCACAACCAACAACAGTCAGACTGGCGATGCCCAGCGTCAGCATGCAGAGATCCTGATAGCGGTAACGGTACAGGTAATAACCTGCCAGCAGGGTGATCGCCCAGCCGACCGTGATGTAAGTAAAGTGGTTGTTACCGTCCCAGTCAGAAATGTTCCCGGCCACGATGGTGGTCAGCAGCAGCAGTAAAAATCCAGCCATCACCCGTGAGAACCAGCGACTTGCCAGCCAGCTCTCAGGATGATGCGTTATCGCCCGCCAGGCCAGCGCTTCCCTGATAATCAGGCAGGCGGCCAGCAGCGCCAGATATCCGTGAAGCACTGCCGACGGGAGTCGGGTGAAGCTGTCAGACACGGCGAGATCCAGCAGTGAGGTCGGCATCGTGGTGTAATAGAGCTGGAACGCCAGGTTAGCGACCAGCCAGCTGCAAAACCACAGGCTGTTTTGCCGGGCAATCAGCGCCAGCGGCAGAAGAACGCATAACCAGGCCCGGAATAGCTCCCAGCTGTCAGCCCCGATCTGATAAATCTGCCCATAAAGCGCAAACAGGGCACCGAAACTTAACCCTGCTGCCAGCAATGCGCTGAGTGCCAGCGTGCTGTACCAGCGCCACCAGACCACAACCGCCAGCGCGACAATCAGCAGTTCAGCTAGGGCAAATTTCGCCATCTTCGGCAGCCACGCCCAGTTCCAGGCAATAAAGAACACCGATCCGGCAACCAGTGACAGTAATCCCAGACAGCAAAGAACCGGGATAAGAAACTGACGCCATTGAGCATCTGACGGTCTGATACCACAAAAAGCATAGATGCGCTGGCAGGTCTCCGGGGTCAGGCTTCCTCCTTTCACCAGTGGTGCAGTCTGACGGCAAAGATACTCTGCCGTGCGTGACGGCATACCGGTTATGCCCTCGGGTGCAATCTCCCTCATACTTTCCCTGCCTCTGTTTGCGGAGTTACTTTTAATGTTAACGACGGGTCTTCCCTGCGATCAATCCGCGTGTCGGTGAGTAACACTCTGCTGAGCGGCAGAGCCGCGGATAAGTTTGCTGAATAAATGTAATCATCTTTTCGCGGACATAACAGCGTCAATCAAAGGCGACTGGTGGACCCGGATTGCAGGATGATTCAACAAACCTCTTCTGCATGCCGGGAATCATACCGCAACTGAGCCTGCTCCATTTCCGCACCATGTTTTAGCGCCCATCCATACAGCGCACTAAAAGGCTCCTGAAGCGTCTGTGCCAGTGATGTAAGACTGTACTCCACACTCACCGGCGAAGTCGGCAGTACCTTTCGATGCACCAATCCATTGCGCTCAAGCCGTTTAAGCGCATCAGACAAGGCTTTGTGCGTAATCCCATCCAGTCGGCGACGGAGTTCATTGAAGCGCACGGGTTCACTACAAAGTACGGTGAGAATTAAAATTGACCATTTATTGGTGATGTTCTCCAGCACCGGTCGGGTTTTTCCTATTTCTGTCAGGTCATTACTCTCAATTTGAGCCATAGCGATATATTCCTCGATACCTGATATAAACAAAGTGCGTAATTGTTATTAAGTATAAAAATTATATCATCTGTTTTCCATCCCGACAGGAGTGAGCAGATGCGTAGATTAGAGAATAAAGTTGCCCTGATACTCGGCGGAGCAAAAGGCATTGGTCTGGCTATCAGCCAGCGATTTGCCAGTGAAGGTGCAACGACCTGGCTGACCTCGCGCCGAAATGAAGAGTTAGAAGCAGCCAGCCACACCATAAAGGGCACCGCCAGGCCCGTTCGTGCTGATGTCAGCCAGATAAGCGAACTGACGCGGATAGTTGATGTAATCAGGGCAGAGTCTGGCCAGATAGATGTGCTGGTCATCAATGCCGGAATGGCGGAATACTCGACGATTGATGACGTCACCCCGGCACATTTTGATGCTATTTTCGGCCTGAATGTGCGCTCACCGCTTTTTGCTATGCAGGCAGCACTTCCCCTGATGAAGAAGGGCGCGAGCGTCGTTTTGATCGGGTCGATTGCCGATGTGATTGGCACGCCGGGATATGGCGTATATGGCGCCAGTAAAGCAGCACTTCGTTCTTTTGCCCGCACATGGACAAAAGAACTCTCCGCCCGTGGCATTCGAATAAATGTTGTCGCCCCTGGCCCCATCGATACGGAAATGATGCTTGCGGCCTCTGAAGAGCTACGTAATGGGATAATCAGCACCATTCCCTTATCAAGAATGGGCAGACCTGAAGAAGTTGCCAGTGCTGCACTATTCCTCGCAAGCGATGAAAGCAGTTATATAGCCGGAGCAGAAATCTGTGTGGATGGGGGGATGACGCAAGTATGATCAATGACGTTCAGTTTTATTAACACCAGAGAAAGGCTGAATGAGAGACGAACCGGGCTATTACCCGGTTTTTATCTTTCGCCAAAGCGGGTCGCTGTCAGTGGCTAGGCAGGCAGAGGTCCGGACGCGCGATATGAATCGACCAGGGCATCGAAAAGCGAAATATCCGCGCGACTTCTGGCCAGAAGCTGGGCACCGACAATAGCGGCGAAAATTGCACGTGCTCTGGATTCACTCTCACCTGATTCGCACACCTTTGCAGCCACCAGAAGTTTACTAAGCCATGCAATGTTTACTTCAGCAAATTTCTGAATTTCATTGGTCATTTCAACGGGTAAAGTATCGGTTTCAGCGCCCATAAAACTGCCCAGGCAGAGACGATTGTCGGCCTCAAGCGATCTTCGGAAGATTTCAGGAAAGCGATGCAGCGCGTCAAGCGGGGACGGGCTTTCTGATTCGATCATCTCCAGCGCGAGCGCGCCGTCCTCCCAATATCGTCTGGCAACGGCAATACCCAGATCGGCTTTGCTGGGAAAATGGTAGTAAATACTCGCCGCTTTGATACCAACAGCTTCCGCGAGATCGCGGAAATTCAAACCATTGTAGCCCTGCGATTGGGCAATTTTTTTGGCCGCCAACAAAATGGCTTCCTTAGAATTGACGCTCATCTTTGTGCCTTTCGTCCAGGGACGATCTCTTCAATAAAGAAGGCTATTTTACAGCAAATACCTACCGTGTGACAGGTAGATTGTCAGGCAGAGCACTGCGTTCACTGCGACCAGGGTGCTCAGGCAGACGCCGTTCCTTCATGGTTCAGAAAGCGGCATCGCCAGCCGATACTACCGGGATCACCAGGGTTACCGGGAAAGTCAGGGGATGGCGATCCCGGCGTACCGGCGTTTTCATTGAGAAGCTATTACCGGGCTGGCGAATCCAGCTCAGGAATGCCGCTGCTGCGATCGGCGTAGGCCGCCTGGAAAGCAGGACGTTTTGTCCAGCGCTGCCAGTACGCATCCAGGAACTCAAAACGCTCGTCCAGTGGTGTGGCATTGACCGGGAATTTCGAGAAGGCGATGGCGGTTGCCAGCGTAATGTCCGAGAAGGTCGGGGCATCGCCGCCGAGCAGCCATTCGCGGCCGTCTGACAGATGACGATTGACCAGTGCGGCGTGAGCCAACGCTTCCTTACGGCAGTGTTCGCCCCAAGCCTCATTTTTGGTCAGTTCCAGCTTGAAGCCGAGGCCGGTATGCAACACGTGGAATGCTGTAACGATGCGGTACAGGATGTGCACCCAAACCCGGTTATCCCACATGTTATCCAGACCCTGTTCCAGTGCGGTCTCTCCCATGATCTTACGACCGGGATACTCCTGGTCAAGATAACGAACGATGGCAGCCGTTTCGGAAATATAGCTACCGTCAGCCAGTTGCAGAGTGGGCGTTTCGCCCCACGGGTTCATATTCAGATGACGCCAGCCACGCTGTTCTCCCACAGGGGACATATCATAAATGGTTTCGGCAAAATGGTCAGCGATGCCTTTTTCGTGCATGAACAGACGCAGACGCTGTGGGTTCGGAAAGGCTGAAGGCGAAGTGAAAAGCTGAAGTTTAGTTGTCATGGTCGGCATCCTGAAAGTTGGGGTTGAGTTGCCTAACAAACGTTAGGTAGATAAACCTTAGCTGGCGATTCGATGTGCGTCAATACCTATCTAACACTTGTTAGGTAAAAATTTTATGTGCCGTCCCGTTTGCTACGTTATTTCAGCGTCTGCCTGGCTGAAGGCGGGGGCAGAATGACGCCAGATGGTCGAGTGAATGAATGACGGGTCAGGTCGAATGCACACGGATGTTCAGGTGAGTGGCATGAGGTGAGGTTAACGCGATAGCTGATGCAGACTATACGATGCCGCAGAGGCACCGGCGGGGATGAGGCAGGGTCGGCTTACAGCGAACGATGGCCTGAACCGCTCGGTTTTCGCTTACTGCTGATCCGAAACCCGTTTTAACGGGTACGCAGGCCGAATCAGCGGAATTAATTTCAGACACGCATCGCTGCTTTTACCGTGTCCACGAACAGTCGCAATGCAACAGGCATATGGCGATTTTGCGGAAAGTAGAGAGCGATACCCTGCGACGCAATCGTCCAGTCTTCCAGTAAAGTAATCAGCCGCTTCGTGTCGAGAGCCTGCCGGGCGTAGGGCTCTGGCACATGGGCCACAGCTAATCCTGCGACAGCCGCTTCCACCATTAAAGCGCTGCTGTCGAGGGTCAGGCTGCGCGGCACATCCAGCGCAAACTGTTGCTCATGCTGCTGATATTCCCAGTGATAACGTTTGCCGCCAGGCAGACGCTGGCGCAAACAGGCATGTTGCATAATATCCTGCGGATGCGCGACTTCGGGCCGATCTGCCAGGTAACCGGCCTGCTGGCGATCCTGACTGAGCGAGAAATGCAGCGTCGGCACCCGCAGCAACCAGTCCGTATTGACGGTTCTCATCATCGGGATGGCCTGCACTTAGTGAGCAATCGCGCGCAGAGTGGCAGAGTCCGGTCCCATAACGCGGCAGGCCAGCGGATAAGGCGAGTAGGGGCTTAACACCCGTTGTGTCAGCCGGACGCATGCTTCTGGCACCAGTCCGTGAGCCGCTGCATCCCGCGCTGGCCTGCGCGGTGGCTGAGCCGCTCAGCAAAGTAACGCTGCTTAGTTGCGGGCATTTTATTGCCGACCAACAGCCGCAAAAATTAGCGGAATATTTACAGGCATGTTTAATTCAACTGTCCGGTAACCGGCTTTCATCACCATATAAGTAGTGAAAGTAATGTCATCTGGCGGATTATTAATATTATTGCTGATCTGCCCGATTCTCATTCAATCTTCCTGAGGTTATTTCTATCTCATTGATTTTAAAACGTCTGCGACCGGCTTTTGCGCGTTGCTTTCTGCGTCATGCTGTGAATAAATAAACGGTCGCAAACACCAGAAATCATGATCACATAAAAAAAGAGTCTGCATTACGATGCCGACCCAATATTGCCGGGGCTGCTATGAATCAGGATAAAGCACTGCTGGCCAGAGAAATAAAAGCCAGAACGGAACAACTGGAATCGCATTTAGTGGCGATTCGACGCGATATTCATGCCCACCCGGAATTAGGCTTCGATACGCTGCGTACCGCCAGCCTGGTAACACAACAGTTACAGGCGCTGGGGCTGACGCCACAAACCGGCATCGGCCGCAGCGGCGTGATGGTGGATATCGACGGCGCTGAGCCGGGGAAAACCCTGCTGCTTCGCGCCGATATGGATGCGTTACCGATCCACGAACAGACCGGGCTGCCTTTTGCCAGCGTCTGGCCCGGCAAAATGCACGCCTGCGGGCATGACATTCACACCGCCACCCTGCTGGGCGTAGCAGCGATTCTGCCGCATTATCGTCAGCAGCTAAAAGGGAAAGTCAGGCTGATTTTCCAGCCCGCCGAAGAGACCCCGGACAGCGGCGCGCAGGCGATGATCGCTGACGGTGCGGCGGAGGGCATCGACTGGGCGATTACTCTGCACAATAAGCCTGAACTGGCAGCCGGTGAAATAGCGTTAACCCGCGGCGCCAGTACCGCGTCCAGTGACGAATTTGACGTGACGGTGCATGGCGTTTCAACCCACGCCGCGCGCCCGCACATGGGCAGCGATCCGATTATTGCCACCGTGCATCTCATCAGTCAGCTACAAACTATCATCTCGCGCGAACGCGATCCGGCCCACTCGGCGGTGTTAACCATCGGCCACATTCAGGGCGGCACCACCCACAATATTATTCCTGACAGCTGCCTGTTTCAGGGCACTATCCGCACCAAATCGCCTGCGGTACGTGCCGACATGGAAGCGGCATTCAAACGGATGTGTGAGGGCGTGGCGCTGGCGCAAAATGTGCGCGTGGAGGTTAACTTCCAGCGTGGCGTACCACCGCTGATGAATGACGATCGGCTAATCGATGCGCTGGAGCAGATTCTGTCGCACCAGTTCGATAAGCCGATTATCGCGCAGCCCAGCGACAGCTTTGGTGCCGAAGATTTTTCGCTGTTTACCGAACGGGCGCCGGGTTGCCAGATCCACATCGGGTCTGCCACGCCGGGCCGTGACGATCATCTGCACAATTCCGACTATCAACCGGATGAACGCAGCATTGCCGCCGGGACGCAGGCGCTGACCCGCCTTGCGATTGATCTGCTCTCTTAATAAAAAAAATGAGGTTTCTATGATGATGCACAACCGTCTGTTTGCGGCTTCCCTGACCGTGGCATTACTGGCGGCGTCTGCTGTCAGCCAGGCAAAAGATTTTGGCACCCTGAAATTTGCCACCGAGGCGGCTTATCCCCCGTTTAACCAGACCACTCCGAGCGGCAAAATCGTCGGCTATGAGCCGGATATGGTGGCGGAGCTGGCTAAGCGCGCCGGTTTCAAATATGAAATCATTGCCCAGAAATGGTCCGGCATGATCCCAGGCCTGATCGACGGTAAATATGATGCGGTCATTGATGCCGTTACCGTTACCCCCAAGCGCGCCGAAGCGATCGATTTTACCCATCAGTACACCGTCAGCGTCTCCAGCTTTGTGACCTCTAAAACCTCGCCGCTGGCAACCCTGCCAGGCAGCGGCACGGTGGTCACGGCCGATGATGAACCGGGCATGAAAAAAGCGATTGAGGATCTGAAAACCAGCTTTAAGGGCAAAACCATCGCGGTGCAGGTCGCCACCATTCAGGCTGACTTCCTGCAAAAATATCTCGGCGATGTTGCCACTATCCGTACCTATCAGGCGGGCCCGGAGACCTTCGCTGACCTGATGAATGGCCGGGTTGATGCGGTAATGGCGTCACGCACCAACCTCAACGCCTTTGTGAAAAAACATGCTGAGGCGATCAGCAGCAGCGGCTACGGCTTCTCTGGCGGCGTACTGGGTGCCGGCTCAGCGATTGGCCTGCGTAAAGGCAACAGTGAACTGCAGCAGGTGCTGAACCAGGCGCTGGAATCGATGATCAAAGACGGCACGCTGAGCAAACTGTCGATGAAATGGTTCGGCGAAGACGTCGCACCCAAAGCGTAACCGCTGATGTTGATGAATATTGACTGGCAGATACTTGGCTTTGGCGACGAAGGGTGGGGCGGTGTGCTGCTTAACGCCGCCGCCGTCACGGTCAGCGTCTCGCTCTGTGCCTGGCTGCTGGGGGCGGTGCTCGGCAGCGTACTGTGCTGGATGCAGATTGCCGGCTCGCGCTGGCAGCAACGGCTGGCGGCCAGCTACATTACCCTGTTTCGCGGCGTGCCGGAATTGCTGGTGATCTACCTGTTCTATTTTGGCGGACGGCAGGTGGTATCGACCGTCGGCACCGCGCTGGGCTTCCAGGGGCCGTTTGACGTGAACGGCTTTGTGGCAGGCGCGATTGCCATCGGGCTGATCTCCGGCGCCTACCAGAGCGGTGTGTTTCGTGGCGCCTTTTACGCCATCCCGAAAGGCACGCTGGAAGCGGCAACGGTCACCGGGATGGGGCGCTTAATGATGTTCCGCCGCATTATCGTCCCGCAGGCGTTGCGTACCGCACTGCCGGGAATGGGTAACCAGTGGCAATCGGTGATCAAAGAGTCGGCGCTGGTGTCGGTGACCGGGCTGGTGGAAACCATGAATCAGGTGTCAACCGCCGCCAACTCCACGCAGATGTCGTTTTTCTTCTACAGCGTCGGCGCGGTGATCTACCTGATCATTACCACCTGTTCTGACATGGTTTTCCGCTACGTGGAAAAATTTGCGATGCGCGGTCAACAGCGCGTAAAGGAATAAGGAGTCCACGTGGATATCACTTTTTTACAGCAAACGCTGCTGGCACTGCTGAAAGGGCTACCGCTGACGATTAACCTCGCCCTGTTGTCGCTGCTGGGCGGCGGCCTGCTGGCGCTGCTGCTCAACCTGCTGCGCATGACGCGGGTCGGCAGCCTGTTCTGCCGTTTCTATGTCTGGCTGTTTCGCGGTACGCCCCTGTTGATTCAGATTTTCATGGTCTATTACGGACTCGGCAGCTTACCTGCGGTGCGGGAAAGTCTGTTCTGGCCGCTGCTGCGCGATCCATACTGGTGCGGGTTACTGGCGTTGATCCTCAACGATGCGGCCTACACCTCTGAAATTCTGCGCGGTGGACTGCGCGCCGTCAGCCAGCAGTCGCTGGAAGCGGCAAAGGTTTCGGGTATGGGGTCATACAAAATCTTCACCCGGATTACCTTACCGATCGCCATTCGCCAGGCATTACCGGCTTACAGCAACGAAATAATCTCGATGATCAAAGCCACCTCGCTGGTCAGCACCATCAGCCTGATGGAGATGACCGGGATTGCCGATTCGATTGTCTCGTCAACCTTTCGGGCGCTGGAAGTGTTCCTCAGTGCTGCGGTTATCTACCTGATACTGACCATGCTGGTCAGCAAAGGCGTATCGATGCTGGAACGTCGTTTATCACCTTACTATTTTGGAGCGCGTTCATGACGGCACCGACTATCATGCTGAGTCATCTCAGAAAGAGTTATGCGGGACATGAAGTGCTGCACGACATTAGCCTGACGGCGCAGGATGGCGATGTGATTTCGCTGATCGGCGCCAGCGGCTCCGGCAAAAGCACCCTGTTACGCTGCATCCCGTTCCTTGAAGTGCCGCAGGCCGGGGAGATCGCAGTGGGTGAGGTGACGGTCACGCTGGATAATGCTGATGAAAAACTGAACCGTGAGCAGCGTCGCCGCATCAAACTGATGCGTATGCAGCTCGGTTTTGTCTTCCAGAGTTTCAATCTGTGGCCGCACAAAACGGTGATGCAGAACATCATCGAAGCGCCGATTCACGTCCAGAAGCGCAGCCATAAAGAGGCGCTGGAAGAGGCGGAAGCATTGCTGCATAAAGTGGGGTTGTACGCGAAGCGCGACGCCTGGCCGTCGCAGCTTTCTGGCGGACAACAGCAGCGTGTGGCGATTGCCCGTGCGCTGGCGCAGCAGCCAAAAGCGATCCTGTTTGATGAGCCCACGTCGGCACTTGATCCGGAGCTGGTAGGCGAAGTGCTGCGGGTGATCCGTAGCCTGGCGGAAGAGGGACGCACCATGATTATCGTCACTCATGAGATGGGCTTTGCGCGGGAAGTGTCCAACAAAGCGATTTTCCTGCATCAGGGCATGATTGAAGAGTCCGGCGCGCCAGAGCAGGTGTTCCTCGATCCCATCTCGCCGCGCTGTCGCGCGTTTGTTAACAGCCACTTTGAGCGTAATGCGGGTTAAACCTGCAGGACTACATCAAGTCGCAGACATTGCGTCAGGCCTCTTTCAGAGGCCGCTCTGAATTCCTGCAGGCCATCACAAACCTATCTGGACGACACCGTTTCAGCTATTGATACTCTTTTCGGACCGCTCATCGCTGGGCTGGTCGGGGAATTTTGTTGCCTGAAGGGAAACACCTTGCTATATTGTTTCCCGTTGAGAAACAGGAGTGATCAACGTGATTAAAAGCTGGAAGCATAAGGGATTGCAAAGGCTATACGAAAAAGGTGACACGAGCGGTCTGCAGGCAAAGGATATTGATCGGATCATGCTGCGGCTGATGGTGCTGGATAATGCCATGACAATTAATGAATTCAGGCACTTTCAGGGGTTCAACTTTCATACACTGAAAGGTGACAAATGCCATCTTTACGCGATAACCGTGCGTGCTAACTGGCGCATCACTTTCGAATTTCTCGACGGTGATGTCTATATTCTGAACCTTGAGGATTATCACTAATGACAATGATTAACCCACCCCATCCGGGAGGATTGATTACTGAATACCTCGACGATCATCAGATGAGTCTGCGCAGTCTGGCCCGCCATATTGGCGTCTCACCATCGGCGCTGAGTAAGGTGGCAGCCGGTAAAACCGCGATCAGCCCCGAAATGGCGCTCCGGCTTGAAGCCGGTTTGGGCATTGCGGCCCGGCTCTGGCTGGCGATGCAGGCATCCTACGATCTTAACCGGGCGCGCGAGTGGGTTGATCTCTCTGGCGTCAAACTCTTATCCCCTGCTGATAAACAACTGGCGCAGTGAGCCTGCCAGCTGGCTGCGTGATGGTTTGGCTCTGAAACGATCGTTATTTCTACCCGGCGTTATCGGGCTGACCGCCGACTGCTGACATACTTGTAGCGGTTGTGATCGATCATCGGCCCTCCACTTGACGAACCTGCCCGCTTAACTTAAAACTAGAACCCGTCAGGGGAGTCTCGCCAGAGAGACTGAGAGGCTAATAGCGCAGCGCGCGGCTTAGCGACCCTTTGAACCTGACCCAGTTGATACTGGCGTAGGAAGACGGGCATCCGCTCTCTGCAGATGCTTGCCGCAAGGGCATCGCCATTCATGCTCTCGCTTTTTTCCCTTCTGGTATCCCGGGTCTTCGCGTAGTTACGACGAGGCCACTATGAACCATCCTATCCTGAATGACGCAACGCCCGCAGGGCGGACAGCATGAGCCGCTGGTCGGTACTCGGCAGTGGTGTGGCCGGGCTGTGCGTCGCCACGCTGCTGGCAGAGCGCGGTGAAACAGTCGAAGTCATTACCCGTCCTGAATGTCTTGCGGCCTCTCACTGGGCTGGCGGGATGCTGGCGCCCTGGTGCGAAGCGGAGAGTGCGCCGCCGCAGGTCATTGAGCGGGGTCAGCACGCTGCGGCCTGGTGGGCGCAGCGGATTGAGGGCGTTGTGCAGCACGGCACGCTGGTGGTTGCGCCGCCGCGCGACAGCCGCGAACTGATCCGCTTCGCCAGCCTGACTCACCAGCACCAATGGGTCACGCCCGGTGAAATTGAACCGGCGCTGGAAAATCGTTTTGCTCGCGGGCTATTTTTTGCCGCTGAAGCCCATCTCGATCCGCGCAGTGCGCTAAAGCAATTGCAGCAGCGTTTGCTGGCGGCCGACGTGCCCTTTCATTCCGGCGCGCCCGGCGGTCAGATTATTGATTGCCGGGGCATCCACGCCGCCGAGATGCAACCCGCGCTGCGGGCGGTGCGCGGCGAAATGCTGATCCTGCACGCGCCTGACCTTACTCTTTCCCGTCCCGTTCGCCTGCTGCATCCGCGCTTCCCCTGTTATCTGGTGCCGCGTGCCGATGGGGTCTTTATGCTGGGCGCCACTATGGTGGAGAGCCATGACAGTAGCCCGATCAGCGCGCGTGCCATGATGGAACTGCTCAGCGCCGCCTATACCCTGCATCCGGCCCTGGCCGAAGCGCGCGTGCTGGAGAGCGGCACCGGCCTGCGTCCCGCTTACCGCCACAACCTGCCCGAAGTCCGCTATCAAAACGGGGTTTTCTCGATCAATGGACTTTATCGCCACGGCTTCCTGCTGGCGCCGATGATGGCTGAACAATTTATCCAGCAACTGACTCAGGAGATGACTCATGCGAATTGAACTGAATGGACGCGGCATCGATACCGCGGCGCGCACAGTAGCCGAACTGTTGCTGGAGCAGCAGATCGATCCGGCCACAGTTGCCACGGCGCTGAACGGTGAATTTGTGCCGCGCGCCCGTTACGCCAGCCAGCGTCTCGAAGCCGGGAATCAGCTGGAAGTGCTGTCACCGATGCAGGGAGGTTAAGCATGTTTTATCAACATACGCCATCATCGCGGTTTTTACTGGGCACGGCAGGCTATCCGTCGCCCGCTATTCTGCAGCAGGCGATTGCGGCTTCGGAGACAGAGATCATCACCGTGAGTTTACGCCGCGAAGGCAGCGCGGGCGGCGCTTTCCGTGAACTGTTGCAACAGCTCAACACCCGCATTCTGCCAAATACCGCCGGTTGCCACACCGTTAAAGAGGCGGTAACCACTGCGCTGATGGCGCGTGAACTGTTTGGCACGCCGTGGATTAAGCTGGAAGTGATTGGCCACGCCGATACCTTGCAGCCCGATCCCTTTGCGCTGGTAGAGGCGGCGCGCATTCTCTGCGCCGAGGGTTTTCAGGTCTTTCCCTATACCACTGAAGATCTGATTGTCGGCGAAAAATTGCTTGAGGCGGGCTGTGAAGTGCTGATGCCGTGGGGCGCGCCGATTGGCTCAGGACAGGGTCTGCGTAATATTGAAGGGCTGAAAACGATGCGCGCCTGGTTCAGGGATGTGCCGCTGATTATTGATGCGGGCATCGGTGCGCCCAGCCAGGCGGCGCAGGCGATGGAGATGGGATTCGATGGCGTTCTGCTCAACACCGCGGTGGCGAAAGCACGCGATCCGGTGCAGATGGCGACGGCATTCTCCGCCGCTATCGCGGCCGGACATCAGGCATATCAGGCCGGTCTGATGGAGCAGCGCGATATGGCCGCCGCATCCACCCCGATTTTCGGGCTGGCACAGTTCAGCTAAGGAGCCGTGATGGATCGTTATCAGCGACAAACCATGTTGCCGGAAATCGGCGAAACGGGGCAGCAGCGCTTACGCGCGGCACGGGTGCTGGTGGTCGGCGCAGGCGGACTCGGTTCAACCGTGCTGCCGTTGCTGGCTGGTGCGGGCGTGGGGTTTATCCGTCTTTACGATGGCGATCGGGTTGAGCTGCATAATCTTCATCGCCAGACGCTGTTCGGCATGGCGGATATCGGTGAGCCAAAAGTGTCAGCCGCCCGGCGGGCGCTGATTCAGCGCAATCCTGACTGTGAGGTAGACGCGCGGGCGCAGGTGTTAACGGCCAGCCTGCTGCCAGAGGCGCTCGACGCGATCGATCTGGTTATTGATGCGGCTGATAACTTCGCGATTACCTATCAGCTGTCGGATGCCTGTCTGCTGCGAAGCCTGCCGCTGGTCTGTGCGTCGGTACTGGGTCGCAAAGGGTACGTCGGCGGTTTCTGCGGCGGTGCGCCCGGCTATCGTGCGCTGTTTCCGCAACTGCCCACCACGGCAGGTAACTGCAACACGGCGGGCGTGATGGGACCGGCGGTGGCGACGCTGGGCGCTTTGCAGGCGCAGATGGCGCTGAGCCTGTTGCTGAAGCTGACGCCCTCTCCGCTGGGTTGCATGATCCACTGTGATTTTATCAACTGGCATCTGCGGCAGTTTCGCTTTGATGATGCGCCGGAACCGGCAGTGCCGGGCATACCTTTTATCGATCTGCCGATGCTGACCGCCAGGGACTGTATTGTTGAATTGCGCAGCCGGGAGGAAGCGCCGGTCAGCGTGGCAGAGAAGGTGCAGCGAATCCTGCCGCAGCAGATAGCGGACTGGCAGCCGCCCGCGGATCAACGCATCGTGCTGGTGTGCGCCAGCGGGATGCGTGCGGCACAGGCGGCGGAGCTGTTACAGGCACGCGGTTTCCCGCGCCTGGCACTGATGGCGGCCAACAGCCTGTAGCGCAAATCAGCCGAAGTGAATCAGATCACTTCAACCAGCTGGAAGGTTTCAAACACCAGTTCCATCTCGGGATGGAAATAGCCTTCCCGCTGGAAAAAGCGCTGATGCTCCTGTTGCCAGTATTCCAGACTGAGATCGCCTTCGCCTTCCAGCATCGCCATCTCAGGCGTGACGCGGTCAAAGCGGGTCAGGAACAGACCGGTAGTGCGGATCACGCAGACCGGCCGCTGTTCACCATTGAGGATAATGCTGTGACGGCCCGGTTCAGGTTTGTCTTCATCATCCTGCCAGCTGTGCAGTGAACCACAGCTGGCAACTTTTTTTCCGGCAATCACCAGCGTCGCCAGCTGGCTGGCGAGTTCAGGTGAGTCGCCGAGCGATGCCGCATTTGCATCCGGATATTTGTCTTGCAGTTGTTCCAGCGTCATTGCCATCAGGAAATCCTCGATTCAGGGCAGCATCTGGCGACGGTTCTGCGCATTACGACGGGTAAGCGCGAAGCAGGCCAGCGGGACCGGTAGGGTAAACAGCAGCAGTAACCACAGCAGGACATAAACCGCGTCCACACCATCATTCTGCAAATTGTTGTACAGCTTAACCGGCATCCCCTGCGGAAAATAGGCAAAAATCATCACGATACCAAATTCCCCCATTGCCCGAACCCAGGCCAGCGCCACTGCGGTGGCTAAGCCTGACGATGCCAGCGGTAAGGATAACCGCCAGAAGCGTTGCCACGGCGAGGCGCCCAGCGTCCGGCCTGCCTCCAGAATCACCACCGGCACGTCGGCAAAGGCGGCGCGTGCCGCCATCACAAAATAGGGCAGGGCGCCGTACCACTGTGCCAGCACAAAGGCGGCAGGATTGTTGGTCAGCGCAATACCGCCCCGCGCCAGCAGTGAACCGGCCGGGCTGTAAGGTCCCCAGGCGCTGACCAGTAAGATGCCCATCGCCAGCGGTGGCGTCAGCAGCGGGATCAGCACCACCAATTCAGCCACCAGCCGGGGTTTACCGCGCGCCTGCGCCAGCCACCAGGCCAGCGGCAGGCCACTGAGGATCACCAGCATCAGGGAAACGGCACCGAGAACCAGCGAGGTGGCAATGGCGTTGCTGTCACCCCACGCCAGCCGGAAGTGAGTCCAGTGAGTCAGGCCGATCAGCGTGACAAACGGGACGGCCAGCATCAGCAAGGCGGGCAGAGAGAGCCACAGTGCAGTGGCCGGCGGTCGTCTCATGGCCAGATCGCATCACCTTTGGCGGCGGCGTAACCATATTGCTGAAACAGCTGCTGACCCTGTGGGCTGCGCAAAAAATCGATAAAAGCCTGACCGGTCTGTTCGCCGTGTGGGGCGTTTTTCAGCACCGCTGCGTAATAGACCAGCGGTTGGGTATGCAGCGTTTTGTCATGGCCCTGACTGTCTTTCAGCGTGAAACTCACGGTGTCGTACCACTGTTTCGCCTCGGCCGGATTGCTGAGATTGATGGCGTCCGGCAGGGACAGATAAGGCAGGTGCGCTGAACGCACTTCACTTTCATAACCCGCTGCCGCATCCACCTGACCGCTTTCCAGCCGCGTCAGCAAGCCGCCTTCAAGGTTAACCTGCGCCGGATTTTGCACCCCGCCCATAATCTTCTCTGCCATACCCGGCTTCTGGTAAAACTTCTCTGCCAGCAGCAGGGTAAAAACAATATTCTGACCTTTAGGATCGTTGACCGGATCGGTGCGGCCAAATTTTAGTCCCGGCGTCGCCAGCAGATCCAGCCAGCGGCTATCGTTGCCGTTTAACGCAGCAAACTGTTGGGCATATTTTCCTTTCGGGTTATAGGCAATCACCATGCTGGTGCTGGCAACCGGAACCGCGTTATCGATCAGTCCGGCCTGTTTCAGAATGCGCATCGGACCTGGCGTAATCGAAACAAACACATCGGCGGTCAGTTTCTTACTGGCCAGCAGGCGTGCCATTCCGTAAGCGCCCTGTCCCTGACCCTGATAATGGCTGTTCTGCTGACGGGCGAAGGCGGGCCCAAGACCTTCATCCATCACCTTGCCCATTGAGCCCGCATAGGTAACGTGAATATCGTTACCGGCGAGCGCCGATGCGGTTAAACCCATTCCCAGTAAAAGCGCCGAATATCGTAAAAAAGCCATGTCGTTTCTCGTTATATAAAAAAGTAGATAGCGATTATCGGAGCTGAAACAACGACAGGCAAGCGGGAAATTATTGCGAAATATAGCCCGGCGTCGGGTGGTCTGAATTTCAGCCAGGAAAAGGCAGGTTGATCGGATCATGCCGCCAACTTGTATTGGTGAGATATGAACACCTGAATGGTTGTCAGAAAGCACTGAATTTTTCGCCCGATGCACAAACGGGCAGCGATCGGTCGCGAACCCGTCACCACAGTACAGGAACCAGCTAAAAAGTCAGCCACATCATTCAGTTACGCGCGCAGAAAAACTGTTAAAAAAATCGCCGTTTGAACCGAACTGGCGGCGTAAAACGAGACAACGCGCGACAAAAAGATTTAAACTCATCGGCTTTTGGAATTCTGACGGCCTGGCCCGGCGCAAGCGTTAAGAAGCAGCTATAGTTATCACCAGACTTCAGAGCCATTAACTTGCAGACCCGATGCTGCGATACATTCCGCTATACCTTTGCCCGGAGCCAAATAGCGTTAAAAGAGGTTAATTTTGCAGACAGATCTCTCCTGGAAAACTCTTCACCACATCATTAATCAGACCATTTCTGACATGCTGGATGAACATCAGTCGATTAACGTCTTGTCTCTGCGGGCGAGGCTGCGCGAACTGGCTGAAAAGGAAGAAGATGAGATGCTGGTGTTGTGTTACTGGCAGGCGAGCAAAATTCTGATGCGATTACCGGCCACCGTGACGGCCAGCCAGCTGATGTCCGCGGCGCGTCATGCTTTCCGCACTCCCCTCAATCACGACCCGCTCTGACCGCTCTCGCGCAGCATCCGCTGTGCGGCAGGAAAATTCCGCATTTAACCGATGAAAGCTGCACATTAACAGCAGCTTATGACGGCTGTCTGTTGCTAAGCTGACCCTTGAGTTGCCCACGTTATCCCCCGGCGATGCATTCATCCGTTGATTGAGGAAAGAGAATGAGTATCAAAAGTTATGCCGCTCTTCATCCCGGCGAAGCGCTACAGCCCTATGAATACCAGCCCGGACCGCTGCAGTCAGAAGAGGTTGAGGTCGCGGTAGAATACTGCGGCATCTGTCACTCCGATCTCTCAATGATTGATAATGCCTGGGGTGGATCGACCTATCCGCTGGTGGCGGGACATGAGGTGATTGGCCGCATCGTGGTATTGGGTGACGGTGCGCAGCAAAAAGGGTTGCATATCGGTCAGCGCGTCGGCATCGGCTGGACGGCGAAGAGTTGCCACTATTGCGATGCCTGCCTGAGCGGCGATCAGGTTAACTGTCGGCGGGGAAAAGTCTCCACCATCAATAATCATGGCGGATTTGCCGAACGACTGCGGGCGGACTGGCAATGGGTGATCCCGCTACCTGAGGCGCTGGATGCCGCCAGCGCAGGCCCGCTGTTATGTGGCGGCATGACGGTGTTTAAACCGTTGCTGATGCACAACATCACAGCCCTTAGTCATGTCGGGGTCATTGGTATCGGCGGCCTGGGTCACATGGCGATCAAAATTCTGCGCGCGCTGGGGGCCGAGGTTACCGCATTCAGCTCGACAAGCGAAAAGACGCCGTCAGTGCTGGCGCTGGGGGCAAATCAGGTGGTCGACAGCCGCGATCCTCAGGCGCTGACTGCGCTGGCGGGGCAGTTTGATTTAATCATTAACACCGTTGCGGTCGATCTTGACTGGCAGCCCTATTTTACCGCCCTGGCGCCGCATGGAAAATTTCATACGCTGGGTGCGGTGATGACGCCGTTCAGCGTGCCCGCCTTTAACCTGATTGTCGGCGATCGCAGCCTGAGCGGTTCTTCTACCGGATCGCCGGTTCAGCTCCGGGCGCTGTTAAAACTGGCGACCCGCGCCGATATCGCGCCGGTAGTGGAGTATTTTCCGATGTCGCAAATCAATCAGGCGCTCGATCATCTGCGTGCCGGGAAAGCCCATTATCGCATCGTACTGAAGGCGGATTTTTAATTCTGACGCCTGAGTTTGCGGCTGCTTCGTTCAGGCGCCGCTGTTTTTCCTGAACTCTGTTAAAATTGACCTTTACGCCACTTTGCAGGATGCATGTTCGGGAGAAACTATGTTGTGGATTTGGAATGCCCTGATTGTTCTGGCCACCGTTATTGGCATGGAGATAACGGCTGCGCTGGCACACAGATATATCATGCATGGCTGGGGTTGGGGCTGGCATCTTTCACATCACGAGCCGCACAAAGGCTGGTTTGAACTCAACGATATGTACGCGGTGTTGTTCGCCGGACTGGCGATTCTGCTGATTTATCTCGGCAGCATCGGCGTCTGGCCGCTGCAGTGGATCGGCGCGGGCATGACGGTATATGGCCTGCTCTATTTTATGGTGCATGACGGGCTGGTGCATCAGCGCTGGCCGTTTCGCTATATTCCGCGTCGCGGCTATTTCCGCCGTCTCTATATGGCGCACCGGATGCATCACGCAGTGCGCGGTAAAGAGGGCTGCGTGTCGTTTGGCTTCCTGTACGCGCCGCCGCTGTCAAAGCTGCAGGCGACGCTACGGGAACGTCACGGCGCTAAAGCGGGCGCTGCCAGAGATGTGCCGGACGAGGAGCATGACGCGCCAGCCGGGAAGTAATCGCCTGGCCTGAAGCCGCCACCAGCAGCGCCAGTTTCTCGGGTGTGCTGGTGGACTGGCGCTGATCCCACGCCTGCTGACCCGCCTCATCGACCTTCATCCCAATCTTACGGTACACCTGCTTTGCCGTGGCGATCGCCCATGCCGAGCGCAACGGTAAGCCGGCTAAACCCGCGGTGGCGGAGTGATAATAGGGTTCCGCGTGCTGCACCAGCCGCCGCGCAATCCGGCTCAATGCCTGACGATGTTCAGGCGCGGCCAGGTTTTCTGTGGTTAATCCTTCTTCAGCCAGCCACGCCGCTGGCAGATAGCAGCGGCCCGCTTGCGCATCGTCGACAATGTCGCGCGCAATATTGGTCAGCTGAAAGGCCAGGCCTAAATCGCAGGCACGATCGAGCGTTGGCTTATCGCGTACGCCCATGATCTGCGCCATCATCAGACCCACCACGCCCGCTACGTGATAGCAGTAGCGCAGCGTATCATCCAGCGTCTGATAACGCGCACCGCGCACGTCCATCGCAAAACCGGCCAGATGATCAAAGGCATAAGCAGGCAGGATATCGTGCGCCATCGCGACTTCCTGAAACGCGGCAAAGGCCGGTTCATGCATCTGCGAGCCGGCGTAAGCCTGGCGCGTTTTCATCTCCAGCTGCGCCAGCCGCTGTTCAGGTGATTGCAGCGAAGGGGTATCGTTGCTGAAACCCAGTACCTGATCGTCAATCACGTCATCACAGTGGCGGCACCACGCATAAAGCATCAACACGCTGCGCCGGGTTTTGGCATCAAACAACTTCGAGGCGGTGGCAAAACTTTTCGATCCCACCTCCATGGTTTCAACGGCATGATCGAGTAATGACGCATTATTCAAGCCAGATCCTCCAGCATTAATCCTGCTGTCGCTTTCGCCGATCCAATCACGCCGGGAATGCCCGCGCCAGGATGGGTACCTGCGCCAACCAGATAGAGATTGTTGATATTCTTATCGCGGTTGTGCGGCCGGAACCAGGCACTCTGAGTCAGGATCGGCTCCACCGAGAAGGCGGAGCCCTGATACGCATTCAGCTCATCGCGGAAATCAAACGGCGTGAACATCCGATGCGTCACCAGCTGGCTGCGCAGGCCTGGCATGTAGTGCTGCTCAAGATAATCAAAGATACGGTCGCGCAGTTTAGGGCCTTCGACGGCCCAGTCGAGATCGGCGGTGCCGAGATGCGGCACCGGCGCCAGCACGTAGTAACTGCCGCAGCCCGGCGGGGCAAGCGACGGATCGGTGACGCACGGCGCATGCAGGTAAAGTGAAAAGTCCTCAGCCAGACCATCGCGATTGAAAATTTCATCGATTAATTCGCGATAGCGCGGCCCAAAGCAAACGGTGTGGTGCGCGAGCTGATTGTGATGATGATTCAGGCCAAAGTAGAGCACAAACAGCGAGTTACTCATTCGTTTGCCCTGCAGGGTTTCTCCCTGCGCGACCGATGCCGGGTGCTGACTCAGCAGATCGCGGTAGGTATGGACCACGTCGGCATTGGAAGCCACAGCGGTGGTCGGCAATACCCGCCCGTCCTGAAGGTGAACCGCAGTGATCTTATCTCCGGCGGTTTCCAGTCGGGCGACTTTGGCATTCAGCTCCACTTCCCCACCCAGATCTTCAAACAGCTTCACCATGCCCTGTACCAGCGCACCGGTACCACCGCGCGGGAACCAGACGCCCCATTCACGCTCCAGCGCATGGATCAGGGTATAAATCGACGAGGTGGCAAACGGATTTCCACCCACCAGCAGCGAGTGAAAAGAGAACGCCTGGCGCAGATGCTCATCTTCGATGTAGCTCGCGACCTTGCTGTAAACACTGCGCCATGCCTGCAATTTAGCCAGCTGTGGCGCGGCGCGCAGCATATCGCGGAAGGATAAAAACGGCACGGTGCCGAGCTTCAGATAACCCTCGGCAAACACCGCGCGCGAATAGGCGAGGAAGCGGCGATAGCCTTCAACGTCACGCGGATTGAAAGCGGCAATCTGTGCCTCCAGCGCTGGCTGGTCATTGTCGTAGCTGAAGACCTTGCCAGACTCCCAGCACAGGCGATAAAACGGTTTCACCGGCAGCAGTTCGACATAATCGGAAAGCTGCTTACCGGCCAGCGTGAACAGCTCTTCGATGGCGCTGGGATCGGTAATGACCGTCGGGCCAGCGTCGAAGGTATAGCCCTGATCCTGATAAACATAGGCCCGACCGCCTGGCTTATCGCGCTGCTCCAGCAGTCGGGTCGGGATGCCTGCAGCCTGAAGGCGGATCGCCAGCGCCAGGCCACCAAAGCCTGCGCCAATAACTGTGGTTCTTTTCATTGCATCGCCTGTTGACGGTGAGGAGTCATAACAGCCTGTAACGCCGCCAGTACGGGAACCGGTGGCTTGCCGCTTAAAATGCGCAGCCGATCAGGCAAAGTGAGTTTTCCCGCATAAAAACGGGCGATCAGGCCTTCCGGCAGGCCGTAAAAACGTTGCATCACCTGCCAGCGCTGGTCAGCCGGACCGGCCAGAAACAGCATCCGGTTCAGCATGCGAAAGAAGCGCTGTTGCTGCCAGGCCTGGCTGGCGAAGTGTTGAATAGTGGCGTGCAGCGTATCCGGGTTAAAGGTGGTCATCTGCGCCAGCCGATCGGCCAGCGCCACCGCCAGCGGCAGGGAGTAACCGGTGGTGGGATGAAACAGCCCGGCGCGCAATCCGCTGCACGGCAGATCGCGGGTCTGCCAGAAGGCGTCAATGTCGCCGGTCAGGGTAATCGGCAGCGCACCCTGTTCTTCACGCAGCAGCCGCGTTAACTGCCAGCCCTGACGAGCAGCATAGTCGCGAATATTTTGCCGCGCGCGATCGGCGCTCAGCGTGGCGTCATCAATATAGTGGGTATCTTCAATCAGCAGGGTATCGGCTGAGAAGGGCAGGCTATAGACAAAGCGGTAACCTGCCTGTTGATCGACCGTTGCATCCATAATGATCGGCGTGGTGAGACCGTGCGGCTGGCTCAGTTGCCACTCCTGCCCGACAAACGCCTGAAATCCCATGCGTAACGCCGCATCCGGCTGATAACCCCGGCCATCAATCACGGCGCTGGCCTCCAGCACACGGCCATCGGCCAGGGTTACCGAGCGTGACGCCACGCTTTCAACCGCGGTGTTCAGCAACAGATGCTGTTGAAAACGATCGCGCATCACCTCCGCGAAGCGCTCGGCGGTCACGCAAAAATAACCGCTGCTCAGGCTGCGGTGGCGCTGGGGAAAACGCACCTGATAGCCCGGCCAGTGATGAACCACCAGCGGGGCGATCCAGCGGTGCTGGGTTTCGCTGAGATCCTCGGCGTGAAACGACCAGGTATGATTAGCACCGGGCTGGCTCTCAGCCTCAATCAGCAGAATACGCAGTGACGGATGTTGCTGGCGCAGGCGTAACGCGATTAAGCCATTCGCCAGCCCGCCGCCGACCAGAATCAGATCATACGACGGCATAATCCCTCCGGCTCAAAACGGGTCTGCGGGTCAGCATCGCCTGTTCGACAATGTCTGCTGCCAGCGCGGTGCCGCCCGCCGTGGTAACGGCATGACGCATCCGGCTCATCTGTTGCCGGTAGCTGTCGTCATCAAGCAGCGCCTGCAGTTGCCGGGCCATAGCGTGGCTGGTGGCGAAACGGGAAACGCGCCGGCCCACGCCGTGATAAACGATGCGTGCGGCAACGCCAGGCTGATCAAAAGCCAGCGGAATCGCCAGCAGCGGCGTCAGATGATTGATGGCGTCCAGCACGGTATTCATGCCGCCGTGGGTAATCGCCAGATCCGCCTGGGATAAGGCGGCAGCCTGGTCGGCGAAATCGACCACCTGCGTCTGGCTGCTACGCGCCAGCTTCTCGGCCTGAAACGGTGTCAGGCGACCACAGTGCGCCAGCAGCAGCTGGGCATCCAGCTCCTGACAGGCGCGGACGACAGTTTTGAATAAGCCGTAACGGTGTCCCTGCAGCGTGCCGAGCGAGGCAAAAATGCGCGGCTTATCGCCGTGTGGAAAGTAGCGTGGCGCAGGTGATGACGGCGGCTTAATGGCGCGCAGTGGCCCGACCGCGTGAAAATGGTCTGGCAGCGCCTGGCGCGGAAAATCAAATTCCGGAACCAGCTGGCTGATCTGGGCCAGCGGTGAAAAACAGTGATGCAGTTTTTCCCGCGGCGCTAATCCCAGCGCATGGGCATTGCGGGCGATGACCCGATCGTGACGCCGCATCAGCCAGTCATAAATTTTTTCACTGGTGCGATAACGCTCGCGCGCCGCATCGCTGGTGCCATAGTCAAACGGCATCACCGCCAGCGGAAAATCGGCTTCACGGTTAAGCGGCAGGGCGCAGGCCACCGACACATAGGGCAGATCCAGCGCTTCCGCCGCCAGCGCGCCGGCCGGCTCCATCTGATCAACAATCACCCCATCCACCGCCAGCGTGTTGAGCACCACCGGCAGTTCACGACACAACATATCGCTGGTACGGGCCATTTCGTTGATCAGTTTCAGCATTGACGGACCCAGCGGATGCGCCGCCAGTTGCAGCGTATGCGCCAGGCTGCCGGCCGGATGGCTGGCTAGTCCCAGCGGGAAAAAACCGATATCACTGGCGTTGAGTAATGCCCTGACGTCAGTTTGCTGGATAAACGTCACGCGATGACCGCGTGCAATCAAGGCCTGGCTGAGATGCTGAAGCGCCCGGACGTGGCTGAAGAAAGGCGGCGCAATCACCGCAAAGTGGCTCATGCAGCATCCTTAACTGACGGCAGCGAGTTTTTTCTCAAACCAGGCCTGAATGAAATGTTGTGTGGCGTAACCGTCATGGCAGGCCAGCAGAAGATGTTCGCTGGCGCAACGCAGATGGTCTCGCAGGCGATTTTCCACCGCCTGAGCACCCAGCAGATTGACCAGCGTCGATTTGCCCGCGTCCTGATTGATATCTTTACCGGTATCACCCATGCCATCGGTTAAATCATCCAGCAGCTGAAAGGCCTGCCCGAGATTGAGTGAGAAGCGATGAAGCTGCTCGCGCACGTCATCTGACGCACCGGCGGCAATGGAGGCCATCTGCATCGAGGCACAAAACAGGGTGCTGGTTTTAAAGTGATTGGTCATCAGAATGGCGTCAGCGCTGCGTGGTTTATCCCCTTCGGACAGGTCTTTAAACTGGCCCTGCACCAGCCCCTGCATCCCGATTGCATGGGAGAGTTCGCTGACCGCCTGCGTTCGGGCGCTGGCCGACAGGCTTTCCGCCGTCGCAATCACACCAAAGGCTTTGCTCAGCAGCGCGACCGCCGCCAGAATCGCCACATGCTCACCATACTGGCAATGAATGGTAGGACGTCCGCGCCGCATCAGCGCGTCATCCATACAGGGCATATCATCCAGAATAAGCGAAGCGGCGTGGACCATCTCAACCGCACAGGCGAGATCCAGCAGGCCGGTCGGACTGGCTTTACAGCCGAGATCGCGTGCCGCCAGCAGCAGCAGCATCGGACGAATACGTTTACCCGGTGCCAGCGCGCCTTCGCGCATTGCCGCACCAACAAAATCACGTTCACCTTCAACCGGCAACAAGGCGTCGAGCCGTTGCTCAATATCGTTCAACAGATTTGCTGCATCGCTGTGTGTGGAATTGACGTGTTTTTCTGCGCAGACCGTCATTAAGGCTGTCCTTATCTACAGAGGAATTCACAGCAGGTCGAAATGATTCGATGCCATCTTTAATAATCGTCCCCGGCTGCCATAGCATAGTTGGCAGGTTTTCAAAGAACGGCGGGTAAATCCATTCAAACAATAGTAGTTGAGGATCGCGAAATAGTTGGGAAATTCAGCAGCATTCAGCGTTTCTTTACCTGAATTTTCACCTGGCACAGACGCCGGATTATCCGAGTAAACGACGCAGTTCGCTGATTATCCCGGCGACCTCTTCAGCGCTTAATGCACCATCTTTAGCGAAGCGAACTCTGCCCTGACGATCAATCACCGCGACCGCCGCGTTGCCCGGTTTGAGCTGCCAGCTGTGGGCTGTCACGCCGCTGTTATCAATAATAAACTGCTGCCACGGCGCGGCTTTCTTGCTTGAGGCGATGCTGCGAACCACAAACAGACCGCTGCCGGGCAGGGCATCGTCGGTATTCACAATGGTGGTGGTCTGGAAACCCTGACGCGGCAAATTCGCCTGCTGGATCGCCTCGATTAATCCTGCGCTCTGCTCTTTGGCCGACAGGCGACCCGCAACATGAATAATTAACCTGACTTTACCGGTCAGGGTCTGGCTATTCCAGCGCTGGTAATTAATCTCGTCATGCTCGATGACCATCTCGCCTTTATCGGCAATGTAAACCGGGGGAACCGGCTGACCGGGAACCAGAGTATGTGCGCAACTTAATGCTGAAACAAATAGCAGACTCATCAATCCATAACGGCGCACGGTATCCTCACTTCTTGGTGGTTTGGCGGTCGGCTGCGGGCAATTTCAGTAACAGGCAGATGATTAGTAACACATCTCTGTTTCAGATCAATAAAAGCATTTAAGAAATGGACCGAAAATGCAGGCTGGTAATCCGTTCAGGAGGTGAGAGATGAGTACAGCATTAATGACATTACCTGAATTTGCCCGTTATATTGGCATCGAAACACCGACGCTGGCGCGTGCGTTTTGTTGCCGTGGATCGCTGGCCGGCGTGCCGCTGCCCCAGGCGATGGATGATGCGCCGCTGACTCAGCGTCACTGGCTGCGCGACGATGTGCGGCAGTTCAACCATATATTCAGGCGGGTTCAGGCGATGCAGCAGCAACGGTCGCAGTAACGCCGCGATCAGAACCAAAGGTTATTAGCGCGGGAACGATTCCCGCGCAGGGTTATACCACGCTGTCAGGTTTAACCAGAAAGCAGATCAGGTTGGCGTCACGGTCACCAACAATTTCCAGCGCGTCATCAACGCCACTGACGGCGTCACCGCGAGACAGTCGCTCCTCACCGATCCGAATCACGCCCTCCAGCACTGTCATGTAAGCGACGAAACCCGGCAGCGACGGCACCTCAAGCGTATGACCACGCTCCAGCAGCGCGTCGTAGATGTACGCATCCTGCCGCAGCTCCAGCGGGGCGTCAGAGGTTTCCGGCCCTGCCAGTTCGGTCCAGCCGTTGGCCATAATACCCTGATCGCGCTCCAGCACCTGGGTCATGCCTTCGCCGCCGCGCTCAGCCGGTCGGATCACCGCCTGCAACAGTTCCGCCTCATACAGCGGAACCGACTCTTCATACTGTACGCCATCACCGGCGTTGACCAGCATCACCCGCTTTGCAGAGAGCGAGGTGCTTTCACCGTTACTGTCCTGATGGCGCATCGATCCGCGCCACAGATAGGTAAAGACCTCTTCATCGCGATGCAGCTGCATCGGAATACGGGCATCGAGTTTCAGCGTCATCAGGTCAACGCTGACCAGTGGGCTTAACGCCTCGCCGGGGCGCTGGCGGCGTACGGTAAAAGGTCCGTACTCAAACAGTTGTTCAGGATTAGCACGCACGATGTTCATGATGGGCTCTTTTATAAGGGGTCGATAACAATGATGATAGCGGTTACGCAGGGAATGAGAAGCCGGCAGATTTGCCGGGCCTCGTCAGTTAATTTGAATAACGGGTTGCCCGCCGTTGAGACGGGCAACCGGTTTTATTTGCCTTGTTCGTCGCTTTCGCCCAGGAAGAAATACCACAGCGGAATCGATAACAGACCGGTGAAAACCGTGGAGTAAAGCAGGATCATCATCGCCTGGGTGATGTACATGGTCAGCGACCAGCTGCTGAACGGGATCTGATACTGATCGATGACACCGCCGATCATCGCGTTCGCCATCACGGTTATGACAATCAGCGCCAGTACCGTCACGCTGCGCAGAAAATAGCGCATCTCTTTGCGTTTATTGGCGAAGCGCGCCTGAATAATCGCCAGCGGTGACTGCTTATCCGGCGCGGTATCGACGCGCTGTTCCGTTGCGCGCTGCGCACGACGCCAGCGCTGGATATCGATCAGCACCATAATCAGCAGGCTGATCCCCATCAGCGGCAGCGCGTAGCCCAGTGCCAGTACCAGAATCAGGCTGGCACCCTGAACGTAGCGCGGCAGCGCCAGCCAGGCTGACAGCAGCGTCTGCGACGGGCTAATCTGCGGCACGGCAGGACGACGCATCCACCACATACGGTAGCCCAGCACGATCATCGCACAGAGTCCGAAACCGAACAGTGCCAGAATCAGCTGGTTGGGCAGGCCAAACAGCACGCCCATGTGCGCATCCACGCCCCAGCGGGTCAGTTTTGCCACCAGCGGGAAGTGAGCAAACTCCACCCGATCGACCAGGCTGAAATCGTTGGGATTGATCGAGACCGCATCGACCTGGCTCGGCCAGCTGCGATCAATCTCAGAGATGGTCCACGCCTGATCAGCTTTTTTCGGCTGACGTAACTCCAGCTTGCTGGCGTGCAGACCGGCGTCACGCGCGGCGTCCAGTGCGCGATCCCAGTTGGCATCCGGCTGATTTGGCATCACGGGCGCGGCTTTTCTGGCCGGCATCGCCATATCGGCCATTGTCATGCCTTCCCTATTTCCGCGGTGGTCAGCATGGGGATCGGCGGCCGCAGCAGGCGCGTCACCGTTCAGCGCGGTGGTAACCTGCGGCGTCATCCAGCCCAGATCGCTACGCATTTTTTCAATATTGCTGCCGGCCCACTGTGACCAGGTCAGCCCGGTGACAGAGAAGAACACCAGCCCGATCGCCAGCACCAGTCCCAGCGTAACGTGCCAGTGACGGGTCGCGGCGAAACCGCGACGCGGTTTTCTGGCGGCACGTCGGGGCCGGGTTCCCAGCCACAGCACGATCCCCCCAAGTGCCGCGACCCACAGCCAGGAGGCAGCGAGTTCGCTGTAGTTACGGCCTGCGTCGCCCAGCAGTAACCCGCGATGTAGCTGATCGAGCCACATCCGCAGCGGCAACACACCGCTGGTGCCATACACCGTCATGTCACCCTTAACCTGAAGCGTGTAGGGATCGATAAACAGCGAGCGGGATTCCGACGGGCCGAGGTCGCGGCCGGTGAACTGCACCCGGGTGGTATCCTGCGGACCGGGTGCCGGACGAACGGCGTAAATGCGGGCGTTTTCACCTGCGCGCTGGCGGGCAGCGGCGATCTGCGCCGACAGCGGTTTTGCCACGCCCTGCGCATCCGTGGTTAAGGCGTCATGGTAGATCGCCTGCTCAAGCTGCGGCGTCAGAACGTAAAGCGTGCCGGTCAGCGCGGCGACAAAAATGAAAGGCGCAATGAACAGGCCAATATAGAAATGCAGGCGGCGAAACAGATTCAACACCGTGCCGTGCGGTGCAGGTGTTATTTCCTGAGAAGAGGACATAGATTCCACACTTTTCAAAAGACAGAACAGAGCTTCTGACGCCATAACGCGTAAGAAGTCGGGGTCAAAAAACAGTGAGGTTCAGCGTCGGCAACGGAGGCGCACGGGGACGATGGGTACGCAGAAAACGTCGCCGCCGCGGTGGATTGATTGCGGGCGGCGGCGGCGTCCGGCAGATCAGACTCATCCACCAGATAAGCGGGGTAAACACCCACAGCATCAGCGGGACATGAATCAGTAAATCACAGTAGCCACAGGCGAAACCCGGCTCCATCATCATGTCGTGACCTGGCATCGACATGTCGCTGTGCTGCGCCATCATCGTCCTGTCGCTGTGATGATGCATCATCGGCATCTCGTCACTGATGGCGGACAGACGCTGCTGGCTGGCGTGATGCTCTGCCAGATTTTTGGAGACCATCGGCGCAACAAACAACAGCAGCACGGCCAGGATCGCAATACCGGCAGTGAGTCGTTGTCTGAAGGCAGTTCTATGCATGATTTACATCAGGGTCAGGGGTCACCATTGAGGGCGGCAGTGTAACGCGAAGGGGGTAAAAGGGTTAAATAAAGTGGCGATAATCCTGAAAAAATTCGCACAGTTTGAACATATTCACTTTAATTCCGCTGTCATTTAACCTGTTCGTTACTCATGAAATACATAAGACTAACATTGCTGCGCAACCAGACGCTGACTGGAGGCGCTTATTGCTGTTAACAAAGGATGAAATATGAAAATCGTGATGCTGGATGGTGAAACGTTACCGCTGCCGCTAACCGCACCGCCAGGCTGCAGTGACTGGCAGGTGCGTGGTCATACCGCAGAAAACGCCATCGTAACGGCGCTGCAGGATGCCACGGTGGCGATCACCAACAAAGTGCCGCTGCGTGCCGCCACGCTGGAGCAACTCCCGTCGCTGCGGTTTATCTGCGTTGCGGCGACCGGCTATGACTGTATCGATATTGATGCCTGTCGCGCGCGCGGCATCGTGGTAAGCAACGTGCCGGGCTACTCGACACAGAGCGTGTCGGAAGGCGTGATTGCCGCCATTTTTGCCCTGCGTCGTCAGTTACTGGATTACGCCACCAGCACGCGTACCGCGTGGCCTGAAGCGCAACATTTTTGTCTGCATCGCCAGCCGATTCAGGACATAGGCAGCGCGACGCTGGGCATTATCGGCAAAGGTGACATTGGTCAGGCCACCGGAAAACTGGCGCAGGCGTTGGGCATGAAGGTTCAGTTCGCCGAGCGCAAAGGCAGTACGTCGCTGCGTGACGGCTATGTCAGTTTTGAACAGGTGCTGGCGACCAGCGATATCCTCTCGCTGCACTGTCCGCTGAGCGAACAGACCCGACAGCTGATCGACCGTGAGGCGTTAAGTCAAATGAAGCCGCAGGCGCTGTTGATCAACACCGCGCGCGGCGGGCTGATCAACGAGGAGGATCTGGCAGAGGCGCTGCAACAGGGCCGGATTGGAGGAGCAGCGCTCGACGTACTGAGCAGCGAACCGCCTGCCGCCGATAATCCGCTACTGCGACCTGGCCTGACTAATCTGTTGCTTACGCCGCATATCGCCTGGGCCAGTCAGAGCGGCGTACACAATCTGTTGCAGGGCATCACTGCGAATCTGGTGGCCTTTAGTCAGGGCCAGCCGATCAATGTGGTGAGCTGATTCAGAAAATCGAACGGCCCAGTTTATCGGTCAGACACTCCAGCGCGGCAGTTCCGGCCAGCGAATTGCCCGCGCTATCCAGTCCGGGTGACCAGACCGCGATGCTCATCTCTCCGGGAATGACCGCAATAATCCCGCCGCCGACGCCTGACTTGGCGGGCATACCGACGCGCCAGGCAAACTCGCCTGCGCCATCATACATGCCGCTGGTGATCATCAGGGCGTTAATCTGCCGTGCCTGACGAGGGGTAATCATCCGGCTGCCATCCAGCGTCACTCCCTGATTCGCCAGATAGACAAAACTGCGCGCCAGTTCGATACAGTTCATCGACAGCGAGCAGTAGTGGAAATAGGTTTGCATCACGCTGGTGACGTCGTTATCAAAATTCCCGAACGATTTCATCAGCCAGGCGATAGCGGCGTTGCGCGCGGAATGCTCGAACTCAGAGCGGGCGACGTGGCGATCGTAATTGATATCCGGCTGCTGACTCAGCTGACGCACGATCTCCAGCATCCGCTGACGCGGGGCGGTCAGGCGGCTCTCCAGCAGGTCGCAAATCACCAGCGCACCGGCATTGATAAACGGATTGCGCGGCTTGCCCTGTTCCAGTTCAAGCTGCACCAGCGAATTAAACGGCTGGCCCGACGGCTCCTTGCCGACCCGCTGCCAGATCTCGCTGTCGTCATAGCGGGTCAGCGCAACGGTCAGTGACAGCGCTTTGGAGATCGACTGAATCGAAAAGCGGGTTTCCGCATCGCCCGCCTGATACAGTGTGCCGTCGCGCAGGCAGACGGCAATCCCTAAGTGGTCAGCGGCAACGTCCGCCAGCGCCGGAATGTAATTGGCCACTTTCCCCTGATGCACCAGTGGACGCACCTGGTCCAGCACTTCCTGTAGCAGTTCATGACTCAGATCGGACACGCACGCTTCTCCCGTCGATAATGGCTGGCCGGGATGATGAGTCTCCGCAGCCAGCGAATCAAGGCTAATTTTTTGCCGCTGTGAGCCATGCCGAAGCGCAGCGTCAGCTGATGGGCTTCGACTGAGCGGCGAGCGGAGCCAGCAACATCTGCAGCAGGCTCAGCCCGGTCAGCAAGGTGAAGGGTAAGGTCCAGTTGCCGCTGTAGTCGTGCAGTACGCCAAAAAACAGCGGCCCGAGCGCCGCCAGCGCGTACCCGACGCACTGCGCCATACCCGACAGCTGTGATGCCTGGCGGTGGTTACGGGCCCGCAGATTAAATAATGAGAGGCAGAGTACCAGCGACGCGCCCGCGCCGAGCCCGGCCAGCGTCAGCCAGGCCAGCGCCGCCTGCGGCAGCAACAGCAGGCCCAGCATCCCGAGAAAGATGGCGGTGGAGGCAATAAAGGCGGTCAGCCGGGCATCCCTGACCCGCTTCAGCGCCACCATGCAGCCAAGATTGGCGACGATCGCTATCGCCTGATACCAGAACAGCAGCCATCCCGCAGCAGCCTGACTAAAACCATTGGCCTGGGCATAGAGCGTGAACCAGTCAATCAGGGTATAAAACGCCAGCGACTGCAGCGCCATAAACAGCGCAATCTGCCAGCCACCGGGCGACCGCCAGGGATGACGATGCGCCACCGTATCTGAGGCGGGCGGCAGCGTGGTGGCGTGACGGCGTAACAGCGGCAGCCAGGCGATCAGCGCCACCAGCCCCGGCAGCGCCCAGACCACCAGCGACAGACGCCAGCCCGCCGGCGACAGCTGACTCAGCGGCACCGCCACGCCCGACGCCAGGCTGGCGGTAATTGACATGGTGGCGGCATAAAGACCGATATATTTCGCGGTGCGGGCGGTAAAGTCGCGCTTGATCAACGGCGGAAGCAGCACGTTCGCTGCCGCGATGCCGGCACTCAGCAGCAGCGTGCCGCCCCATAATGCCGCTTCGGCAGGCAGCCAGCGCATCAGTGAACCCACAGTAATCAGGCACAGCGCGCCCCATAAACTGCGTTCCAGCCCGATACGGTTGCCCAGCCAGGCCGCCAGCGGCGCCAGCACAGCAAACAGCATCAGCGGGATAAAGTTAAACAGGCCCGCTTCACCGGCGGTCAGGCCAAACGTCAGGCGAATATCCTGCAGCACCGGACCCACAGCGGTTATCGGCGCACGCAGGTTAGCGGCAGTGAGTAGCAGAACGAACAGAAAAAAAGCGGCACTGGAAAAGCGCGGCTGAGAGGTGGAAACGTGTTGAGCTGGGGTCATCAGGATAATCGTCACGGGCAGCATTGCTGCGGGGGCGTTGATTGACGTTAACGCTTACGCATCAGAATTGATGTCTGGACGCTACTTTACTGACCGCTCTTACCGCTGTAAAGCCTTGTTATCCGTTCATATTTGCGCCGTCACGCTTTAAGCCACCTGCACGCCATGATGCAGCAGCAGGTGGCGGCGCAGCGGTTCAGTGAAATTCAGGTTCCGGGAAGTGGCCGCAGTCGTTTTGGCTGGGATTGGTACCGGGTGGGCAGGTTTGCTGGCGGGTTTCACCGGCGGGCACCGGTTTTTCATTACCCGGTTGGGCACTACAGGCGGTCAGGGCAGTGATCACCATCATCAGGCTGAGAAAACGCATATCCGCTCCTTAATTGAGATTTTCATGAGCAAACAAACGTCGGTGGCCAGGCGATATCCGGCCAGAGGCGTATACCCTCAGTGTGGTGGGAAAGGGTAAATTGTCAATTAAAACAGGGCAAACATCAGCGCGACCGGGAAACTCATCGGCCAGGTTGCGCCGACTAAAAATGCGCTCAGCAGTTTAATGCTCAGTTTATCTTTAGCGATAAAGAAGGTGATCAGCGTAGCGACCAATGCAACAACGGCATAAAAAATTAGCATACCCTGATACAGTGTCATCGATCTCTCCGCAGCGTCATTAAGGTTTTCGCAGCGCATGATGCGGATTTTTGTGATCCAGATCAAGTCAAACACCCTTAAAAATCTAAAGAAACTGCACGCTAAACGGGGCAGTAAAATGAGGAAAGATCGGGCGATTTCAGGCTGAAACCGGGCGGTTAAAAAGCGGTTGAGGCGTTGCCGGCTGCCGTTGGCTGAGGTGAAAGCGTTGTGGCGAAGCAGAATTAAGGAACCGGCCCGCAACAGCAGGCGGACCGGTTTACATGCCACCCGCAGCGCGGGCGGCAACGATCGGCGTTAGCTCTGAAGATACAGCGCCATCACCTCGTCCAGATTTGGCTCACGCGGGTTACCACCGGTACAGACATCATCCAGCGCCGCCTGGGCCAGCGCGGCAATATCCGCATCCTGCAGGCCAACTTCCCGCAGTGAGCGTGGAATGCCGACATCACGGCAGAGCTGCCTTACCGCTTCCACCGCCGCCTGCCGCGCCTGATCGAGCGACATCGAATCCACCTGCTTCACGCCCATTGCGCGGGCGATATCGCGATATTTCTCG
>Ga0302349_1000421_pt1 | contig 52333 bp, 41 predicted proteins | sample PhyAR1_FD_202176 | JGI IMG/M metagenome (GOLD analysis project Ga0302349, IMG submission 202176) | Leaf surface microbial communities from alfalfa plants in UC Gill Tract Community Farm, Albany, California, United States - DLSL A.R1... | ecosystem: Host-associated > Plants > Phyllosphere >... | reverse complement strand
AGCGCGAGCTGGACAAGCTCCACAAGACCCTCGGTGGTATCCGCAACCTCACGCGGACCCCGAGCGCGCTCTGGATCGTCGACACCAAGAAGGAGCACCTCGCCGTCGACGAGGCGCAGAAGCTCGGTATCCCGATCATCGGCATCCTCGACACGAACTGCGACCCCGACGAGATCACGTACCCGATCCCGGGCAACGACGACGCGATCCGCTCCGTCGGCCTCCTCACCCGCATCGTCGCCGACGCGGCGGCCGAGGGCCTGAAGACCCGCCACAACGGTGGCGACGACGAAGCGGCCGCCGAGCCCCTCGCCGAGTGGGAGCAGGAGCTCCTCGGTGGCGAGGCCGCCGCCACGACCGAGGCACCCGCCGCTCCGGTTGCCGAGAACGACGCCGACGCGCAGGTCGCCGCCAAGGAGATCGGTGAGCCGATCGCCGACGAGGCGAAGAACGCGGAGCCCACGGCCGAGGCCGAGGCCGCCGCGGAGACCACCCCCGCCGAGTGACCACCGGGGGCGTCGGGCCGATCGGCTCGGCGCCCCTTCCTCTCTCTTTCGAACACACAGTCCAGAAAGGACTCCAGTCAATGGCCAACTACAGCCTTGCTGACGTGAAGAAGCTCCGTGAGGACCTCGGGGCCGGCATGATGGACGCCAAGAACGCCCTGGTCGAGGCCGACGGCGACTACGACAAGGCCGTCGAGCTCCTCCGCATCAAGGGTGCCAAGGCCGTCGCCAAGCGCGACGACCGTGCCACCTCCGAGGGCGTCGTCGTCGCGGTCGCCGAGAACGGCGCCGCCACGGTCGTCGAGCTCGCGAGCGAGACCGACTTCGTCGCGAAGAACGAGAAGTTCACCACCCTCGCGGACAAGGTCGTCGCCGCGGTCGCCGCTGCCGGTGCCGCCGACGTCGCTGCCGGCAACGCCGCGCCGCTCGACGGCAAGACCGTCGCCGAGGTCATCGACGAGAACGCCGCCGCGCTCGGCGAGAAGCTCGAGCTCCGCACGGTCACCCGTGTCGAGGGCGACGCGTTCGAGATCTACCTGCACAAGACCAGCCAGGACCTCCCGCCGCAGATCGCCGTCGTGATCGCGTACGCCGGTGGCGACGCCGCCGAGGCCCGCTCCATCGCGCAGCACGTCGCGTTCGCCAACCCGACGTACCTCACCCGCGACGAGATCCCCGCCGAGGCGATCGAGAAGGAGCGCGCGACCGTCGAGGCGATCACGCGCGAGGAGGGCAAGCCCGAGGCCGCCCTGCCGAAGATCGTCGAGGGACGCCTCAACGCCTACCGCAAGCAGGTCGCGCTCCTCGAGCAGGACTACGCGAAGGACAACAAGCTGTCCGTCGCGAAGGCCGCCGAGAACGCCGGCATCACGATCCAGGGCTTCGCCCGCGTCAAGGTCGGCGCGTAACGAACCCGTGACGGGGTCAGGAACCGATCGGTTCCTGACCCCGTTTTCGCGCGCACCGCGCGTGTACATTTCCCGAAGACGACGAAGGGTGCAGACAGATGACCGACGAGAAGACCGGACGACGCCGCGTCCTGCTGAAGCTGTCGGGGGAGGCGTTCGGGGCCGGGACACTCGGTGTGAACCCGGACGTCATCGGTGCGATCGCCAAGGAGATCGCCACCGCAGCCCAGGACGTCGAGATCGCGATCGTGGTCGGCGGCGGGAACTTCTTCCGCGGTGCTGAACTCTCGCAGCGTGGCATGGACCGTGGCCGGGCGGACTACATGGGGATGCTCGGCACCGTCATGAACGCCCTCGCCCTGCAGGACTTCCTCGAGCAGGCGGGCGCTGCGACCCGCGTGCAGTCCGCGATCTCGATGACCCAGGTCGCCGAGCCCTACATCCCGCGGCGCGCCGAGCGGCACCTCGAGAAGGGTCGTGTCGTCATCTTCGGTGCCGGCGCCGGGCTGCCCTACTTCTCGACCGACACCGTCGCGGCGCAGCGCGCGCTCGAGATCAAGGCCGACGAGGTCCTCGTCGCCAAGAACGGTGTCGACGGCGTGTACACGGCCGACCCGAAGAAGGACGCCACCGCCGAGAAGCTCCACCACGTCACCTACCAGGACGCGCTCCTCAAGGGCCTGAAGGTCGTCGACGCGACCGCGTTCTCGCTCTGCATGGACAACGGCATGCCGATGCACGTCTTCGGCATGGAGGGTGACGGGAACGTCGCAGCCGCCATCCGGGGCGAACGCATCGGCACGGTGGTCAGCAACTGACCTCCGCCGCTGACTAGACTCGACGCCAGTACCGAAGGAGAACCACCGTGATCAGTGATGTCCTGACCGAAGCCACCGAGAAGATGGCGAAGGCCGTGGAGGTCGCCAAGGACGACTTCTCGACCGTCCGAACCGGCCGTATCAACGCCGCGCTCTTCCAGAAGATCCCGGTCGAGTACTACGGCACGCCGACGCCGCTCGCGCAGCTGGCGTCCCTGCAGACGCCCGAGGCCCGCACGCTCATCGTGACGCCGTACGACAAGTCGGCGCTCAAGGAGATCGAGCGCGCGATCGCGACGTTCCCGAACCTCGGTGCGAGCCCGTCGAACGACGGCGAGATCGTCCGTGTGACGATCCCGGAGCTCACGCAGGACCGCCGCAAGGAGTTCGTGAAGCTCGTCCGCAGCAAGGGCGAGGACCACAAGGTGGTCATCCGCAACATCCGCCGACGCGCCAAGGACGACCTCGACGCGCTGAAGGGTGAGATCTCCGACGACGAGATCTCGCGCGGCGACAAGGACCTCGAGGCCCTGACGAAGAAGCACGTCGATCAGATCGACGACGCGCTGAAGAAGAAGGAAGCCGAACTCCTCGAGGTCTGATGCCCCGTCCAGACCAGGGCGGCGACGACCGCCCCACAGATCAGAAGCGTTCCGCCAAGGGGCTGCGCCAGGACTTCGACGCACGGGCACGCGCTGCCCGCACGGACTTCGAGGCGCAGCTCCGGCAGCGGAAGGCCGACTTCGGCGCCCGGAACGAGGCACTGACGGCACGGACCGGCCGGAACCTGCCGGCGGCCATCGGCATCGCCCTCGCGTTCGCGGTGGTCATGCTCGGGTCGCTGCTCATCTGGACGCCGTCGTTCATGGTCGTCGCCGCGTTCCTGCTCGGCGTCGGCGTGTACGAGCTGGCGAGCGCGATGCGGTTCGCCGGGCGCGACGTCCCACGGATCCCGAGCGTCCTCGTGGCCGTCGGCGTCGTGCCCGCCGCGTACCTCGGGGGGCAGATCCCGGCACTGTTCACGCTCCTCGGCGGCATCGTCTTCATCAGTCTCTGGCGCCTGGTCGAGGTCGCGGTCACCCGACCGAAGCCGCCTGCGGGCAACGTCGTCCGCGACCTGACGAACGGGCTGTTCGTCCAGGCGTACATCACGCTGCTCGGCGCCTGCGTGGTGCTGCTCTCCGCCCAGCCCGACGGCAAGCTCTGGGTGATCGCGTTCATCCTCGTGGTGGTGGCCGTCGACACCGGTGCCTACGCCACCGGGCTCAACCTCGGCAAGCACCCGATGGCACCCCGGATCAGCCCGAAGAAGACGTGGGAGGGCTTCGCCGGCTCCGTCGCGGCGAGCATCCTCGTCGGGATCGTCGTCAGCTGGCTCATGCTCGGACTGCCGTGGTGGACGGGCATCATCCTCGGCGTGCTGATCTCCGGGTCCGCCACCCTCGGCGACCTGACCGAGTCGATGATCAAGCGCGACCTCGGCATCAAGGACATCTCGTCGTTCCTGCCCGGGCACGGCGGCCTCCTCGACCGGATCGACAGCATCCTGCCGTCTGCCGCCGTCGCGTACGTCCTGTACCTCGTCGTCAACCACTGACCGCGCGTCCAGGTCACACCAGGGTCCGGTCCTGGCAGAATGTCGCCGTGGCCACCACCTTCCCGAACGCAGACCGCTCCGCCCTCGGATACGACGTCGACGAGGTCGAGCGTTTCCTCGAGGACGCTCGTCGGGCCTACACGGCGAACGACAGCGCCCCCGCGATCGAGGCCGCGAAGATCCGCGCCACGGCGTTCTCGATGCGCAAGGGCGGCTACTCGACCGCGCATGTCGACGCCGCACTCGAGCGACTCGAGGACGCCTTCGCCGCTCGTGAACGTGAGCGCGAGATCGCCGACATCGGACAGAAGGCCTGGTACGCCGAGGCCCGCGCGAAGGCGTCCGACGTGGTCGAGCGACTCGAGCGCCCGGACGGGCAGCGGTTCAGCCGGGTCAGCGTGCTCGGCACCGGGTACCACCCGAAGGACGTCGACGCCTTCGCCAAGCGCCTCGGGGGCTACTTCCGTGAGGGCAAGCCGCTCAGCCTGACCGAGGTGCGTTCGATCGTGTTCCGGCCGAAGCACGGGGGGTACCGCGAAGGGCAGGTCGACGCGCTGCTCGACGCCGTCGTCGAGGTCATGCTCGCCGTCCGCTGACGACGCGCTCGCGCGGGTGCTTCGCTTTCCGTGATCGTTCCGTTATCCTGGTCAGACTCATGGGCAGGCACACGGCAGACATCAGCTCCGACCGCGATACCCGCGAGCACCTCGGCCTCACGGCCGCCGGTGAGCGCCGCGCGGCACTGAACCGAACCCGCACGGCGGAGAACTCGGTCCTCCCGGCGAACCCGACGGTGGTGACGGCATCGGTGCCGACCGCCCCGGCCAGCGCTCCGAAGTCCGTCGCGGCGAACCGTGTGTCGGACACCGAGGACGCCCAGGCGTCCGTGGCGCGCGCCGTCCCCGCGACGCCCACCGACCCCCGCATCGTCAAGCAGCGCCGTGCTCGCGCGATCGCAGCGCCGACGAAGCCCAGCAGCGTCCGTGGTGTGAACTCGTTCATGCGCAAGCGTGCGACGATCCCCGCGCTCTCGTTCTTCGCGGTGTCCGGCATCGTCGTCGGATCGCTCTTCAACCCGATGCAGCCCGACGTCGCCCAGGCCGCGGTGTCCGCACCCGTGCTCGTGAAGGCGCCGGTCGCTCCGCAGGAGTACACGACGCACGGCACCTACGCGGCGTTCGACGTCTCGCGTGACGAGTACGGCGTGACCGTGCCGAAGCCCAAGGTCACCGAGGCACCCAAGACCGACACGACGGACGACGCCACGGACACCGACGCCACGACCAGCGTGAGCGCCTCGAACACGCTCGCAGCGACCGCAGCGACCCCCGACCCGGGCAGCGCCCAGGCGATCGCGCTCCAGATGGTCACCGCGCGCGGCTGGGGCACCGACCAGTACAACTGCCTGGTGTCGCTCTGGAACAAGGAGTCCGGCTGGCGCGTGAACGCGTACAACCCGAGCGGGGCGTACGGCATCCCGCAGGCGCTCCCCGGCAGCAAGATGGGGACCGTCGGTGCCGACTGGCAGACCAACCCCGCCACGCAGATCACGTGGGGCCTGAACTACATCTCCGGCGTGTACGGCACCCCGTGCGGTGCGTGGGGACACAGCCAGTCCTTCAACTGGTACTGATCGGCAGTTCCGGTGCCGCGCAGCAACCGGCCGCGGCGTGCACGCGGTCGTGACCTCGAGCACGAGGACGAGTCCACCGGCCTCGACCGGTTGATGAGCTCCTGGAAGCGCACCGAGGTCCGCCGCGGGCGTGAGTACCTCGTGCAACCGGTGTCGGCGGCGTCGGCACAGAAGGAGTACGTCTGCCCCGGCTGCGGCGGGACCGTGCTGCCCGGGATCGCCCACGTCGTCGTGTGGCGGGCGGACGGGGTCCTCGGCGACGAGGCAGACCTGGCGTCCCGTCGCCACTGGCACAACCACTGCTGGAGCATCGCGTGACCCACGACACCGGTACGACCGAGATCCGTTCGAACACCGAGCTGCCCGCTCGGCGCACCGACGTCGAACTCGTCACGGACGACCACCTCACGCTGGTCGGGGAACTGGCCGAGCCGCTGGACCGCCCGGCACGCGGCACGATCGTCACGCTGCACCCGCTCCCGACGGCGCACGGGTTCATGGACTCGCACGTGCTGAAGAAGGCGGCGGCCCGCCTGCCGGCCCTGGCGGACATCGCCGTGCTGCGCTTCAACTTCCGATCGGTGTCGTCGCCCCGCGGGACCTCAGAGGGTGCCTTCGGCGACGGCGTCTCCGAAGGGTTCGACCTCCGGGCGGCCGTGACGGACGTCGCAGACCGCGGCCTGCCCACGCCGTGGCTCGTCGGGTGGTCGTTCGGCACCGAGGTGATCCTCAAGCACGCCCTGGAGCACGTGGAGTCCGGCCGTGTCGCCGGGGTCGTCCTCCTGTCGCCGCCGCTGCACCGGACGTCCGACGACGAGCTCGCTCGCTGGGCCGCCGTGGACGTGCCCGTGGTGGCACTGGTCCCCGAGCACGACGACTTCCTGCAGCCGGACGAGGCCGCACGGCGGTTCGCCCTCGCGCCGAACGTCCGGGTGGTCCCGGTCGATGGCGCGAAGCACCTCTGGGTGGGGGAGCGGTACGTGCGGATCGTGCTCGACGCGATCGCCGACCTCGTCGTGCCGGGCAGCGCGCCGCTCCCGACGCACCTGCCCGCCTAGCGTTCGGCGGACGCCTCGCGGTCGTCGTCGGCCGTGGTGTCGACCTCGCCGTCGGAGTCCACCGCCGGTGCGTTCCCCAGCAGACCGGTCGCGTGGGTCAGCACGCCCCGGAGGTTCTCGAGGTACCCGGCGACCGCGTCCCGCTCGGTCCGGATCGCGGCGAGGCGGTCCTCCGACTCGGCGATGATGCCGGCCGTGCGCTCCTCGGCGTCGGCGATCATCTTGTGCACACGGTCCTGCGCGTCGGCGACGATCGTGCGCGCGTGCTCCTGCGCGTCCGAGGTGCTCGAACGCTCGAGGTCGTCGGCTTCCTGCTGGAGGCGCTCGGCGCGCTCCCGGGCCTCGGACGCGCGGCGGGTGGCCTCGGCCAGCTGCAGGTTCGCTTCGTCGAGGTACTTCTGCGTCTCGGTGACGGTGTCGTGGTGCTTCTGCAGGTAGTCCTGCTCGGCGTCGTCGCGACGCGCGGCGAGCTCCGACTCGAGCGTCGTGCGGGCCTCGTCGCGCTCGCGGGCGATCTCGGCGCGGACCTCGTCGCGCTCCTTCGTCAGGTCGGCACGCGCGGTGTCGATCTCCTGTCGCAGGGCGGTGCGCTCGGCCTCGAGCGTGTCGAGCTCGGCGGTGCGACGGTCGGCGATCTCGGTGTCGACCTCGGCGTGCTCGCGCTCCCGGCGTGCGGCGAGCTCGTTCTCGTGCTCGCGGGCGGCGCGCTCGGCGACGGCCGCTGCCTCGGTGCGCTCGCGTTCGATGCGCGCCGTGTGCTCCTCGAGCTCGCGGGCGATGCGGTCGGCGGTCTCCTGCACCAGGCGGGCGTTCTCGGCGCGGGTCTGCTCCTCGTCCACCCGGAGCTGGGCTCGGGCGGCCTCGATCTCCTGCTCGAGCGCGGTGCGGGCACCGGCGAGCTCGCGCTCCCACCCGGCACGCGCGGCGGCGAGTTCCTCGTCGAGGACACGGCGGCGGTCGGCGAGCTCGGTGTCGATCTCGGCACGACGCCGGTCGACCTCGGACGCGAGGTCGGCGCGGCCGGTCTCGATCTCCAGGGCGTGCGCCTGCTGCTGTTCGTCCCGCTCACGGTGCCAGGCCGCCCGGCCCTCGGTGACCTCGCGCTCGAGCGCCTCCCGTCGGGTCGTCTCCTCGTGGTCGAGGTCCTCGACGCGGCGGGCGTGGTCGGCCTCGAACACACTACGGCGGTGTTCGGTCTCACGGTCGAGGTCGGCGGCGGCCTGACGTGCCCCGGCGGACTCGCGCTGGGCGATCTCGCGCAGCTCGGCCACCTCGTGCTCGACCCGGGCGCGGAGGGCGTTCGTCTCGCGGATCGCGACCGAGCGGACCTCGGCTGCCTCGGTGACGGCGGCACCGCGGATCGCGGCGGCCTCGTTGCGGGCGTCCTGCGTGAGCAGGCCTGCCTCGGCGCGGGCGCGCTCGACGGTGTCGGCGGACTCGGCCCGGGCACGGGTCAGCTCGTTCGTGGAGCGGGTGCGTGCGTCCTCGAGGGTGTCGCGTGCTTCTTCCTGTGCCTCGCGCAGGGTGCGGTCGGCCTCGGCACGACTGGACGCCCGGAGCCGCTGGGCGTCGATGTCCGCCTGGCTGATGAGCCGGGTGGACTGCTCCTCGGCGACGCGGAGCGTGGACTCGAGCCGGGTGCCGAGACCGCTGTACGTGGGGGTGCCGGCCTCGTCGAGCTCGCCCTGCAGCTCCGACACCCGCGACTGCAGGAGACGGATCTCCTTCGCGGCGTCGGCCCGGTCGTTGTTCGACTTGATGAGCTCGCGGCGCAGGTCGTTCAGCGCACGGTCCACGTCTTCGCGGCGGTACCCGCGCAGCTCGGTCCCGAACTCTGCCTCGTCGTTCGCCACGTGTTCGCTCCTGGGTGCTCGGCGGAGGGCGCAGGGAAGGCCCGGCCACGATTGTAGTGGCGCGTCGAGATCGTCGGCTGTGACCGCGGACAGCGCCGGAGATGCGCCGTCCAGGCTCGCTCGCTATCCTGGAGCGCTGATTCGCGCGCCGTCACCCCCACCCCGGCGCGGTAGGGAGAAGATCCGTGCGATTCGTCCTGGCGATCGTCAGTTTCGTCATCGGTCTGTTGCTCGTCGCGCTCGCGGTCGGCCAGCGGACCGTGTTCGAGCCACCGTCGTCGCTCAGCGCGTCGTCGTCCTCGAAGAGCTCGGCGCCGGTGACGGTGATCCCGGGCTCGACCCTCAACGCGAACCCCGGCTACCAGCGCATCAACGTCGCGGGCTCCGGCAAGGTCTTCGCGGCCTACGGCAAGACCTCCGACGTGGACGCGTGGGTGGGTGACGCGAAGCACACGACCATGCGGTTCGACGCCGACCAGGCGAAGCTCGTCGGTCGGACCACCGGCACCGAGTCCAGCGTCCCGGACCCCGCCGGCAGCGACCTCTGGTACCAGGAGTACGACGGCGCCGGGCAGTTCACCGTCCGGCTGCCGAAGGACGTCTCCGTGATCATCGTCGGTGACGGCACGTCCGCAGCCCCGAGTGACGTCTCGGTCACCTGGCCGCGGGACACCGCGACCCCGAGCGTCGGACCCTTGCTCGTCGCCGGTGGCGTCTTCCTCGTGGGTGGGATCGTGCTGCTCGTCTGGGCCTTCGTCCACCAGCGTCGTGGCCGTGGTCCTCGCCGTCGCAGCGGGGGTTCGCGTCCGCCGCGTGTCCGTGCGTCGCGTCGTGCCGCGGCGGCGGGTGCGCAGGTGCCGGTCCGCGGTCGCCGTGGTCGGCGCGCGTTCGTGGCGATCCCGGTCCTGCTCGTCGGGGCCCTCGGCCTCGCGGGCTGCTCGGCGGACTACTGGCCCCAGGGCGGCTCCGCAGCGAGCCCGACGCCGACCGCCACCGCGACCGGCACGGCTGCCCAGAGCGAACCGACCGCCGCGACCAAGCAGCAGATCAGCCGCATCGTCGAACGGGTCGCCGCCGTCGCGAAGCAGGCCGACGAGACCCGGGACGCCCGGCTCGCGGGGGAGCGGTTCACCGGCGCCGCGCTCGACCTCCGCACGGCCAACTACACGATCCGCGCGAAGGACGCCGACGTGGACGCCCCGCCGGCCATCTCCGCCGACCAGGTCTGCGTGGCGCTGCCCCAGCAGACCGACTCCTGGCCGCGCACCGTGTTCGCCGTCGTCGCCGAGGACTGCGACGCCAAGTCCGCGCCGCAGGCCCTGACGCTCGTGCAGGACTCCGCGCGGGACGCCTACAAGGTCGCGTACGACGTGTCGCTCGAGGCGGCGGCGAAGATCCCGAGCCTGGCACCGACGTCGATCGGCGCCGCACTGCTCGCGCCGAACACGAAGCTGCTCTCGATCGCGCCGGACCAGATCGCCCGCGTCTACGGCGACATCCTGTCGAAGGACAAGGACAGCACGTACGCGTCATACTTCCAGGCGGACGGCGACGGGCTCCGGTCGACGATCGGCAAGGCCTACAAGGACAAGAAGTCCGCGTCCCTGCCCGACACGGCCAAGATCGAGTACTCGTCCGAGGTGCCGGCGGACAGCTCCGTGGCGATCGCCACGGACGGCGCGGGAGCGCTGGTCTCCGCCGAGCTCAACGAGATCGAGAAGGTCACGCCGACGGCAGCAGGCGCCGAGGTCAACACCGAGGGTGCGGTCAAGGCGCTCTCCGGTGTCGACTCCAGCACGAAGGGCATCAGCGCCACCTACGGCGTCCAGCTGCTCTTCTACGTGCCCCCGGTGGGCACCGATGACAAAGTGGTCCTGCTCGGGTTCACGCAGGGCCTGACAGCAGCGAGTGAGGTGCAATGACCAACGTCCCCCCGACCCCGTCCGGTCTCCGCGGAGCCGTCGACCTGTCGTCCCTCGTCGACCGTGCACAGCGGCCGTCCCAGCCCCCGGCACCCGCCGGCGGCCCGGCGGGCGTGTCCGCCGCCGGCGGCCCCGGCAGCGAGACCGGCGCCGAGCTGACCGTCCCGTCCCTCGTCCTCGACGTCACGGATCAGTCCTTCCAGGACGTCCTGCAGCTGTCCACGATCGTCCCGGTGATCGTCGACATCTGGGCGGAGTGGTGCGGGCCGTGCAAGCAGCTCTCGCCGATCCTCGAGCAGCTCACCGCCGAGTACGACGGCCGTGTGCTCCTCGCCAAGATGGACGCGGACACCAACCCCCAGCTCGTGCAGGCCTTCCAGGCGCAGTCGATCCCGACCGTGGCCGCGCTCATCGGCGGACGTCCCCTCGGGCTGTTCGTCGGGGCGCTGCCCGAGGCACAGGTCCGCGACGTCTACGAGCAGGTCCTCGCCGCCGCCGCCGAGAACGGTGTCTCCGGACGCGTCACGGTCGACGGAGCGGCTCCGGCCGCCGCCGTCGAGCAGGGGGAGCCCGAACCGGAGCCGCTGCCCCCGCACCACCAGGCCGCGTACGACGCGATCGAGCAGGGTGACTACGCCACCGCGATCCAGGAGTACAAGACCGCCATCGCGCAGGACCCGCACGACCAGATGGCCGTCGCCGGGCTCGCGCAGGTCTCGCTCCTCGACCGGCTGAACGGCCACACCGCGGACGAGATCCGTGCCGCGGCCGCCGCCGACCCGACGGACGTCGCCGCGCAGCTGGCCGTCGCCGACCTCGACATCTCCGGCGGGCACGTCGACGACGCGTTCGGTCGTCTGCTGGACCTCGTGCCGACGGTCTTCGGCGATGCGCGTGAACCCCTTCGGGCCCGCCTGGTCGAGTACTTCGAGCTCATCGGCACCGAGGATCCGCGTGTCGTCGCGGCCCGGCGTCGGCTGGCGAGCGCCCTGTACTGAGCGCACCCACAGCGCGGACTGGCGGCGCGGTGCCAGCTGGCACCGCGCCTCCAGTCCGTCTTCTGGGGACGTCTCCCGCGTCTACCGCGCCAGCTTCAGCCAGACCGCGCCGAGCGGCGGCACCACCAGGTGCGCCGACGCGGGGCGGCCGGCCCACGGGGTCTCCTCCGCGGTGACGACGCCGAGGTTCCCGACGCCGGACCCGCCGTACTCCGCGGCGTCGGTGTTGAGGACCTCGTGCCAGGCGCCCGCCGTGGGCAGCCCGAAGCGCCGCTCCACCGGGACCCCGGAGAAGTTCACGAAGACGGCCAGCCGGTCGTCGCCGTCCTTGCGGAGGAACCCGAGCGTGGAGTGCGGTGCGTCCCCGCCCTCGATCCACTCGAACCCGTCGGCGGTGGCGTCGTGGGTCCAGAGCGCCGGGGTCTCGCGGTACACCCGGTTGAGCGACGCGACGAGGTCCTGCACACCGCGGTGGCCCGGGTCGTCCAGCAGCCACCAGTCGAGCCCGCGGGCCTCGGACCACTCGGTGGGCTGCGCGAACTCCTGGCCCATGAAGAGCAGCTGCTTGCCGGGGTGCGCCCACATGAAGGCCAGGTACGCCCGCACGTTCGCGAGCTTCTGCCACTCGTCGCCGGGCACCTTGCCGTACAGGGAGCCCTTGCCGTGCACGACCTCGTCGTGGCTGATCGGCAGCGTGAACTGCTCGCTGAAGGCGTACACGAACGAGAACGTGATCTCGTCGTGGTGGTAGCTGCGGTACACCGGTTCGCGCTCGATGTACTGGAGCGAGTCGTGCATCCAGCCCATGTTCCACTTCTGGCCGAAGCCGAGGCCGCCGGTGCTCGTGGGCTGGGTGACGCCCGGCCACGACGTGCTCTCCTCGGCGATCATCACGATGCCGGGGTAGCGCTTGTACGCGGTGGCGTTGGTCTCCTGCAGGAACGAGATCGCCTCGAGGTTCTCGCGCCCACCGTGCACGTTGGGCAGCCACTCGGTCCGCGAGTAGTCGAGGTAGAGCATCGAGGCGACGGCGTCGACCCGGAGCCCGTCGATGTGGAACTCCTCGAGCCAGTACAGCGCGTTGGCGACGAGGAAGTTGCGCACCTGCGGCTGCCCGAAGTCGAACACGTACGTGCCCCAGTCGAGCTGTTCCCCGCGGCGGGGGTCCGGGTGCTCGAACAGGGCGTAGCCGTCGAACTTGCCGAGCGCCCACTCGTCCTTCGGGAAGTGTCCGGGGACCCAGTCCATGATCACGCCGATGCCCGCCGAGTGCAGGCGGTCGATGAGGTACCGGAGGTCGTCGGGGGAGCCGAAGCGTGCGGTCGGTGCGTAGTAGCCGGTGACCTGGTAGCCCCACGACCCGCCGAACGGGTGCTCGGACAGCGGCAGGAACTCGACGTGGGTGAACCCGAGGTGCTGCACGTGCCCGATGAGCTGGTCGGCGGCGTCGCGGTACGACAGCCCGGGACGCCACGAGCCGAGGTGGACCTCGTAGACGCTCATCGGACGGTCGTGCGTGGTGGTCTTCGCCCGGTGCTCCATCCACTGCGCGTCGCCCTCGGACCACGTGTAGTCGGACGAGGTGATGACGGACGCGGTGAGCGGCGGGACCTCGGTGCGTCGGGCGAACGGGTCGGCGCGTTCCACCCAGCCCGAGTCGGTGAGCAGCTGGAACTTGTACCGCTGGCCCTCGAGCGCGCCGGGCCAGAACAGCTCCCAGACGCCGAGGTCGGTGAGCCGGCGCATCGCGGTGGTGCGGCCCTCCCAGCCCTCGAAGTCGCCGATGACCCGGACGGCCGTCGCACGGGGTGCCCACACCGTGAACGAGACGCCGTCGACGCCGTCGACGGACGTGACGTGTGCACCGAGGTGGTGCCACAGCTGCTCGTCGCGGCCCTCGCCGAACAGGTGCAGGTCGAGTTCGCCGATCGTCGGGGCGAACCGGTAGGCGTCGTCGGTCGTCCAGGTCGCGTCGTCGGTGTCGGTGGACTCGTCGTGGTCGTAGTCCGCCTCGACCCGGTACCGGCCGAGGTCACCCGCGACGGCTCCGGCCCACAGGCCGTCGCCCTCGTGCGTCAGCTCGATGTCGTCGCCGTCGGGGCGGACGATCCGGACGGCGTCCGCGAGGTGCCGGACCACCCGGACGCTCGTGCCGCCGTCGACGGGGTGCGGGCCGAGGACGTCGTGCGGCTGCGACCAGCGGGCCTCGGCGACCTGCTGGCGGAGCCAGTCCTCGAGCGGGGCGGGACGCGGCTCGGGAGCGGCGTCGGACGACGGTGCCGCCGGCGCTCCCGACGTGGCCGGCGCTCCCGACGTGGCCGTCGCTGCCGGAGCGTCGGATGCCGGTGCGGTCGGTGCGCCGCTGCCGACGGCCTCGGACGCGATGTGCCGCGGGTGCGCCGCGTCGGATGCGTGACCGGCCAGCGTCGCGGACTCGGGGACCCCGCGGTCGGGAGCCTCGTGCGGAGCCGGCGGCGCGCCGGGCAGGTCCTCGCCGGGGGCGGAGACGCGCGGCTCGTACCGCTGGGTCGGCGGGGTGGTCGGCCGGGCCTCGTACGACTCCGGGGCCACGGGTGCGTCCGCCCGCTCGGCGGCGACGTGGTGCGCGGGGTGCGTCGGACGAGGGGTGTCGGACGGCATGCGACGCGGGAGCACGGGCGGCGGGGGCGGCGGCACCGCCGGCACGCCCGGGGAGTCGCCCCGGGCCTTCCGTGCGTCGTCCTCGGGGTGGGTGTCGGTCATCGGTGGGGTCCCTCCACGACGAGCAGGTGCACGGGTTCCTGGAACGCGTCCAGGCGGACGTAGTTCGACGATCCCCAGACCCAGCGCTGGCCGGTCACGACGTCGCGGACGTCGAACGCCTGCTCGGCGTCGAGGCCGAGGGCGGCGAGGTCGAGGTGGACCGTGGTCTCACGGGCCGAGTGGGGGTCGACGTTCGCGACGACGATCACGGTGTCGTCGCGGCCGGAGCGGATGAACCGTCCGGGCAGGTGCTTCGAGTAGACGACGATCGCCGGGTCCTCGGCGTCGTGCACGTGCAGGTTCCGGAGCTGCCGGAGGGCGGGGTGCGCCTGCCGGAACCGGTTGAGCATCGTCACGTACGGCGCCAGGCTCGCACCCTCTGCCTCGGCCAGTGCGAAGTCGCGGGGCTTGTACTCGTACTTCTCGTTGTCGATGTTCTCCTCCGAGCCCGGACGGGCGACGTCCTCGAAGAGCTCGTACCCGGAGTACATGCCCCACGTGGGCGCCCCGGTCGCCGCGAGCGCCGCTCGGATCTTGTACCCGGCGCGACCGCCGAACTGCAGGTACTCGGTGAGGATGTCGGGCGTGTTCACGAAGAGGTTCGGGCGCAGGTAGGCGCTGGTCTCGTGCGAGAGCTCGTCGAAGTACTCGGCGATCTCGTCCTTCGAGTTCCGCCAGGTGAAGTACGAGTAGGACTGCTGGAACCCGACCTCGGCGAGGGCACGCATCATCGCGGGGCGGGTGAACGCCTCGGCGAGGAAGACGGTGTCGGGGTGCTCGTCGCGGACCTCGCGGATGACGCGTTCCCAGAACCAGAGCGGCTTGGTGTGCGGGTTGTCGACGCGGAAGATCCGGATGCCGAAGGCGATCCAGTGCCGGAGCACCCGGAGGACCTCGGTGACCAGGCCCTCGGGGTCGGAGTCGAACTGGATCGGGTAGATGTCCTGGTAGCGCTTCGGTGGGTTCTCGGCGGTGGCGATCGAGCCGTCGGCGCGCTGGGTGAACCAGTCCGGGTGCTCGGTGACCCACGGGTGGTCGGGGGAGCACTGCAACGCGAAGTCGAGGGCGACCTCCATCCCGGTGTTCTTCGCCGTCTCGACGAAGTCGCGGAAGTCGTCCTCGGTGCCGAGGTCGGGGTGGATCGCGTCGTGCCCGCCCTCCGGCCCGCCGATGGCCCAGGGGCTGCCGGGATCGTGCGGCCCGGGGGTCAGGGTGTTGTTCGGGCCCTTGCGGGCGGTCGTGCCGATGGGGTGGATCGGGGGCAGGTAGACGACGTCGAACCCCATGCGGGCGACACCGGGCAGACGGCGCGCGGCGGTGCGGAAGTCGCCGCTCTTCCACGAGCCGTCGGCGTTCTTCTTCGCGCCCTCGCTCCGGGGGAAGAACTCGTACCAGGCGCCGACGCCCGCGCGGGTCCGTTCGACGTCGAGCAGCTGCGTCGGGGAGTGCGTGCGCAGCGAGGTCAGCGGTGCCTCTTCGACCTCGGCGGTGATCCGCGGGTCGTCGACGGCGGCGAGGCGCTCGGTCGGGTCGAGGTCGGTGTCGCGGATGCGTGCGGCGGCGCGCGTGGCTGCGGGGGAGTCGGTCTCTGCTGCCAGGCGGTCGAGGAGCACCGCGCCGTCGAGCAGGGTCGCCTCGGTGTCGACGCCGGCGGCGATCTTGAGCCGCGCGGCGTGCAGCCAGGTGGCCCAGTCGTCGGCGTAGGACTCGACGTGCCACGTCCAGACGCCGGTGTGGTCGACCTGCACCGTGGCCTCGTACCGGTCGGTGCCCGCGGCGACGAGGACGAGCGGTACCGTGCGGGTGCCCCCGTCCGGTCGTTCGAGGACGAGGTCGGCGCCGATGACGCCGTGCCCCTCGCGGAAGACGGTGGCACCGAACGTGATCACCTCGCCGTCGAACGCCTTGCTGGGGAATCCGTTCGGCGTGGTGGGGGAGAGCTCGGTGATCGGGATGCGCCCGATCTTCGGTCGGCGGGGTCGGTCTGCGGTGGCCACGGAGCCGACGCTACCCGGCGAGGGGCTCCGCGTTCCCCGGAAGGCGACCTCTGTGGACGACCCGGGCGTGCCGTGGACCTGTGGAGGGACGGCCGCGGGTCGCGTGCCGGGGCCGAACCGCGCCTCCCGGCAGCCCGTTCTTTCCCAGAACGCCTGCGATGGAAAGCGGATCCGGGCGTACCGACGTGATCTGGATGACCAGGTACGCCCGATTCCACCAGGTACGCCCGATCCGACCAGGCCCGCCCGCCTCTCGCCGCGCTACGCGATCTCGAAGACGTGGATACCGGGGCCGTAGGCCGTGAAGACCTGTCCGGCGGGCCGGAGCCGCTCGTGGTCGCGGTGCTTCTCGCTCGACCACGCCAGGCGGTACCCGAGCAGGTCCTCGCGCACGGGCAGGGTGATGTCCCGCGTGCGCCCGCTGCCGTGCACGACCACCAGCACCCGGTCGAACGGCTCGTGCTCCGGTGTCGACTCGACGAAGTACTGCAGGGCGCGGTGGATGGGCTGGTCCCAGCCCTCGATCGTCATCGGCTGCCCGTCCGGCCCGTACCAGGACATCCGCGAGGCTCCGGGGGTCTCCTGACCCGCGACCCCGAAGCGCGTCGGCCGCAACGCAGGGTGCGCCGCGCGGAGCCGCGCCAGGGATGCGACTGCGGACGTCATGGCCTCGGCGTCCTCGTCGTCGGACCAGTCGACCGGGGTGAGGTCGTCCGACACCACGTACGCGTTGTTGTTCCCGTGCTGCGTTCGGCTGCGCTCGTCACCGGCGGTCAGCATGGGCACGCCCGCGGAGAGCATCAGGGTCGCTGCGAGGTTCCGCATCGACCGCCCGCGGGCCGCTCGGACCCCTCGGTCGGCGGTGTCGCCCTCGATCCCGTGGTTGAAGGAGCGGTTGTCGTTCGAGCCGTCGCGGTTCTCCTCGCCGTTCGCCTCGTTGTGCTTGCCGTCGTACGACACGAGGTCGAGCAGGGTGAAGCCGTCGTGGGCGGTGACGAAGTTGATGCCGGCGAGGGGCCCGCGTGCCGTGTCGAAGAGACTCCTCGATCCCGTCAACGCGTCAGCCAGCCGGCCGATGCCGTGCGCCGGGGCACCGTTCCGGCGTTCCTCGGCGATGTCGGTGAGCCAGAACTGCCGCACGGTGTTGCGGAAGCCGTCGTTCCACTCGCTCGTTCGGGCGCCGAACGAGCCGGTCTTCCAGCCGTCGGGGCCGACGTCCCAGGGCTCGGCGATGACGAGCGTGTCCTGCAGGTCCGGGTGGTTCCGGATCCGCTCGAGCAGCGGGTGCGCCGGGTCGAACACGTGGTTGCCGTCCCGGCCGAGGGCTGCCATCAGGTCGAAGCGGAACCCGTCGACCTGCACGTCCCGCGCCCAGTACCGCAGGCTGTCGACGATCAGGTCGGCCGTGGCCTCGACCGAGGTGTCCAGCGTGTTCCCGCAGCCCGTGGTGTCGTAGTACGCCGCTGCATCGTCGTCCGGGAGGCCCGACCACCGGTACCGGTTCGCCCCGTCGATGCCCCGCAGCGAACTCGTGGGGCCGCCGAGCCCCTCTTCGGCGGTGTGGTTGTACACGACGTCGAGCACGACCTGGATCCCGGCCGCGTGCAGCAGCCGGACCATGCCCTTGAACTCGCGGAGCACGGCTGACGCGCCCTCGGCCCGTGCACCGGGGGAGGCGTGGGCGGCGTGCGGCGCGAAGAAGCCGAGGGTGTTGTAGCCCCACGCGTTCTCGCGCCCGGCGTCGCGCAGCCACCGCTCGGTGTCGAAGGCGTGCACCGGCAGGAGTTCGAGCGTGGTCACGCCGATCCGGTGCAGGTGCGCGATGGTGCTCTCGTGCGCGACGCCGGCGTACGTGCCGCGCAGGTGCTCGGGGACGGCTGGGTTGGCGGCGGTCAGGGTCCGGACGTTCGCCTCGTACACGACGGCCCGGTCGAGCGGCGTCGTCGGCTTCACCACCCCGCCCCAGTCGAACGCGTCGTCGACCACCACGCCCGTCCACCGCGAGGCCGTCCCGCGGGCGATCCCTCGGGCGTACGGGTCGAGCAGCGGTCGGGTGGGATCGAACGCGTTCCGCGGCCCCACCGGGCCGTCGACGAGCAGGTGGTAGGTGTCGCCCGGCTCGACACCGGGGACCTCGCCGCTCCAGACGTCGCCGGACTGCGTCAACGGGACGGTCCCGCGGCCGTCGACCACGATCGACACGGCCGTCGCCGAGGCGGAGCGGACCGAGAACCGCGGGACACCGGCCCCCAGGGTGAACCCCTGGGTCTCGTCGATCACGGTCTCGCGCATGCCCACCAGGGTACGAGGACCCGCGGGTATCCTGGAAACGCTCGTTCAGGGGGTGCAGATGCCGGTCTACCTCGACCACGCCGCGACGACGCCGATCCTGCCGGAGGCGCTCGCCGCGTTCACGGCTGCGCTCGGCACCGTCGGCAACCCGTCGTCGATCCACAGCGCCGGCCAGCAGGCGAAGATGCTGCTCGAGGACGGCCGCGCCGCGGTCGCCGCCTCGCTCGACGCCGACCCGGTCGAGGTCGTGTTCACCTCCGGCGGCACCGAGAGCATCAACCTCGCGGTCAAGGGCATGTTCTGGGCACGGCAGCAGGACCGACCGCGGCCCCGCATCATCGTGCCCGGCGGCGAGCACCACGCGACCGTCGACACGGTCGAGTGGCTCGAGCGCCACGAGGGCGCGGTCGTCGACGTGGTCCCGTTGGACGGGCAGGGTCGCGTGGACCTCGCCGGCCTGGAGGCACGACTCGCCGACGCCTCGGACGTCGCCCTGGTCACGTTCCTGTGGGCGAACAACGAGGTGGGCACCATCCAGCCCGTGTCACGGATCGTCGAGCTCGCGCACGCCGCGGGCGTGCCCGTGCACAGCGACGCGGTCGCCGCCTACGGGCAGGTCCCGGTGTCGTTCGCGGCCTCCGGCCTCGACGCGTTGAGCGTGTCCGCGCACAAGATCGGCGGCCCGGTGGGGATCGGCGCGCTGGTCCTCGGGCGGCGGGCCACGGTCGAGCCGCTCATCCACGGCGGCGGTCAGCAGCGCCAGGTGCGGAGCGGGACGCAGGACGCCCCGGCCGCCGCGTCCTTCGGGGTCGCGGCCGCGGTGCCGCACGCAGACGTCCGAGCGCTGCGGGACCGGCTCGTCGCCGGGGTCCGGGCCGCCGTGCCGTCCGCGGTGCTGATGGGCGACCCGGTCGACCGCCTGCCGGGCAACGCGCACTTCACGTTCCCGGGCTGCGAGGGGGACTCGCTGCTGTTCCTGCTCGACGCCGCCGGGGTCGCCGTGTCGACCGGTTCGGCGTGCCAGGCGGGCGTCCCCGAGGCGTCGCACGTGCTGCTCGCGATGGGGCTGTCGGAGCAGGACGCCCGCGGAGCACTGCGGATCACGCTCGGGCACACCACGACGGACGCCGACGTCGACGCGTTCCTGGCGGCACTGCCGGACGCGGTGGCGCGGGCGGGGGCCGCGGGGATGGCGTCGCGCGAGCCGATCCTCGGGCGCTAGGCCCGCGGCGCTCGCAGGGCGGAGCGTGGGATCACGAGCCGGTCGGCACCGCCCCGCGGAGCGATCGGAGGCCCACACGGATCTCGTCGACCAGCCGCCCCGGCTGTTCGAGCGCTGCGAAGTGTCCGCCACGCTCGGCGACGGCGTAGTGGATCAGGTCGGGGTACTTGTCCACGATCCAGCTCCGCGGCAACAGCGGGATGTCCTTCGGGAAGACGGTGACGGCGACCGGGAGCGTGAGCTCGGGACCCGCCATCGTCGCCGCTCGGTTCTCCCAGTAGATGCGGGCGGAGGACGCTGCGGTGTTCGTGAACCAGGAGAGCGAGATGTTGTCGAGGATCGTGTCGAGGGGGATCGCGTCCTCGGCGAGGCCCGCGTTGTCCGTCTTGGACTGGTACTTCTCGTAGATCCAGGCGGCCTGGCCGACGGGGGAGTCGGCGAGGGCGAAGCCCGGTGTCTGTGGCTTCGTGCCCTGCAGGTGGTTCGACCCGCCGAGCACGCCTGCGTACTGGGCGAGCGTGTCCACGGCGTGCTGCTCCGCCGGTGACAGTGACTCGGGGATGTGCTCGGGGAACGCGTACGGCGTGTTGAGGTGGATGCCCAGCAGCCCAGCAGCGTGCGTCGCCGCGAGGGTCGTCGTCACCGCCGACCCCCAGTCGCCGCCGTGCGCCGCCCAGCGGGCGTACCCGAGCCGGTGCATCAGCGCCGTCCACGCGGCGGCGGTCCGGCCCACGTCCCAGCCGGTGCTCGTGGGCTTGCCGGAGAACCCAGAACCGGGCAGGGAGGGGATCACGACGTGGAAGGCGTCTTCGGCACGGCCGCCGTGCGCGACGGGGTCGGTGAGGGGGGCGATCATCGGCAGGAAGTCGATCACCGAGCCCGGCCAGCCGTGCGTCAGGAGCAGCGGGAGGGCGTCGGGGTGGGGAGACCTGACGTGGACGAAGTGGATGTCGAGACCGTCGATCTCGGTGAGGAACTGCGGGTGGCGGTTGAGGGAGGCCTCGAGACGGCGCCAGTCGTGGTGGTGGAGCCAATGGTCGACCAGGGTTCGGGCATGCTCGGTCCGGACTCCTTGGGACCAGTCCGTCACTGTCTCTGGATCGGGCCAGCGGGTCCGTCCCAGCCGGGCCCGGAGATCGCGGATGTCCTCGTCGGGGACGGCCACGGTGAAGGGGCGGAGCGGCGCTGCGGCAGTGAGCGGTCGTGTCGTCACGGTGTTCCTTCTGATGCCGGCTCGATGCACAGGTGTGTGCAACGATGCCTGGACCGTACCCCATTGCACGACTGTGTGCAATGATCGGCGCATGGTGACGGAGACGGCTCGGGCCCGAGCGATGGAAGCGACACGCGGCCGCATCGTCGACGTCGCGCGGGAACTGCTCGGACGTCAGCCGGAGGCGAGCATGGGCGACATCGCCGCAGAGGCGGGTGTCGTCAGGCGGACCGTCTACGGATACTTCCCGGCACGGGACGATCTGGTCCGGACGCTCGCCGCCGCAGCAGTCGACGAGATGACGGCCGTCCTCGAAGAGGTCGAGCGGCCCGGGTTGCCCGCGGACGAGGTCTGGGCGCGCTTCGTGGTCGAGCTGTGGCCACTCGCACACCGCTACCGGGTCCTACTGGCGCTGCGCCGCGGGGCGCACGGTGAGGAGATCCACGTGGTGCTGCGCTCGGTGGACGTGAAGCTCGCGAATCTCGTGCGACGAGGTCAGGGTGACGGGGTGTTCGGGGTCCACCTGCCGCCGGCAGCGCTCGCACGGCTCAGCTCCGCGGCGGTGTTCGCGATCGCGGATGACCAGCGCTCCGACACCGCGCTCGACGCACGCGCGGCCGTCGTCACGAGTCTCCTCACACTCGGCGTTGCCTCCGGACGCGCGCAGGAGCTGGGGCGGGAGCTCGTCTCGTGACCGACCTCGACCGGCGACTCGTCGCGCTCTACGACGACGACAACCCCGATGGGCCGGACCACGACTTCTACCGCGCGCTCGCCGACGAGTCGGGAGCGCGTTCGGTCATCGACCTGGGCTGCGGCACGGGCATCCTCACGGTGACCCTCGCCGGGCCGGACCGCCGTGTCGTCGGGATCGACCCGTCGGCCACCATGCTCGACCACGCCCGTGGACGCCCGGGTGCCGGGGCCGTGACCTGGGTCCACGGCGACAGTCGACAGCTCCCGGAGACGTCGGCTGACCTCGCCGTCATGACGGGCAACGTCGCGCAGCACATCGGCGACGAGGACTGGGCACGTACCCTGCTCGACCTGCGAGGAGCACTCCGGCACGGCGGGACCCTGGCGTTCGAGAGCCGGAACCCGGCCGCCGAGGCCTGGCTCGGGTGGACCTCGACCGAGCGGACCACCCGCGGCACCGCGCACGGGCCGCTCGAGGAGTGGTCGGAGGCCGAGGAGGTCGCCCCGGGCGTCGTCCGGCTGGTCGCGTCGAACCGCTTCACCGACACCGACGAGACGATCGTCGAAACCGTGACGCTGCACTTCCGTACGCGGAGCGAGCTGGAGCGACAACTCCACGCCGCGGGGTTCGCCGTGACGGCGGTGTTCGGCGACTGGCAGCGCGGCCCGGTCGTCGAATCGTCCGCCGTCCTGGTCGTCACCGCGGTTGCTCGGTGACCGGCGAGGCGGAGGCGAGCCGCGCCTCCAGGCGGTCAGCCGTGTCGGACGCGCGCCGGTAGGATCGGTGACCATGGTCGAACTGGACTTCACCGAGCAGATCTCCGCCCTCCGCGAGACCTTCGGCAACATCCGCTCGGTGGTCGACGTCGACCGCCTGCAGCGCGAGATCGCCGACCTCAGCGAGCAGGCCGGGGCCCAGGACCTCTGGGACGACGTCGAGCACGCGCAGCAGGTGACGAGCGCGCTCTCGCACCGGCAGTCGGAGCTGAAGAAGGTCACCGACACCGAGCGGCGCATCGACGACCTCGAGGTGCTGGTCGAGATGGCGAACGAGGCAGACGACCAGGAGTCCGCCGACGAGGCCGCGGCCGAGCTCAAGGCGATCCAGAAGACGATGGGCGACCTCGAGGTGCAGACGCTCCTCGACGGCGAGTACGACGACCGTCCCGCGGTCATCACGATCCGAGCAGGTGCCGGTGGCGTCGACGCCGCGGACTTCGCCGAGATGCTCCTGCGCATGTACCTCCGCTACGCCGAGCAGCACGGCTACAAGACCACGGTGATGGACACGTCCTACGCCGAGGAAGCGGGCATCAAGTCGGCCACGTTCGAGGTCGACGCGCCGCACGCGTTCGGCACCCTGTCCGTCGAGGCCGGCACCCACCGCCTCGTCCGGATGTCGCCGTTCGGCGCCGCGGGCAAGCGGCAGACGTCGTTCGCCGCGGTCGAGGTCATCCCGCTCATGCCGGAGACCGCCGTCATCGACATCCCGGAGAACGACATCCGCGTCGACGTCTTCCGTTCCTCCGGCCCCGGCGGCCAGTCGGTCAACACGACGGACTCCGCAGTCCGCCTGACGCACATCCCGACCGGCACCGTGGTCTCGATGCAGAACGAGAAGTCGCAGATCCAGAACCGTGCCGCCGCCATGCGCGTGCTGCAGTCGCGACTCCTGCTCCTGAAGAAGGAAGAGGAGAACGCGAAGAAGAAGGAGCTCGCCGGGAACATCACGGCGAGCTGGGGCGACCAGATCCGTTCCTACGTCCTCGCGCCGTACCAGATGGTGAAGGACCTCCGGAGCGAGCACGAGGTGAACAACCCCTCAGCCGTGTTCGACGGCGACCTCGACGGGTTCATCAACGCGGGCATCCGCTGGCGCAAGCAGTCGGTCGATTCCTGAGCCGCGCGCCTCGGTTGATTTCCTGGCGGGGCGACCTACCCTGATCCGGTCATGATCAAATTCGACCAGGTCACCAAGGTGTACTCGGGCAACCCGAGTCCCGCGCTCGACGCCATCTCCCTCGAGATCCTCAAGGGGGAGTTCGTCTTCCTCGTGGGCGCGTCCGGGTCCGGCAAGTCCAGCTTCCTCCGCCTCGTGCTGAAGGAGGAGAAGCCGTCGCGCGGGCAGATCCACGTGCTCGGGCAGCGACTGGGCGCCCTGTCGTCGCGCAAGGTCCCCTACTTCCGCCGCAACCTCGGCGTGGTCTTCCAGGACTTCCGGCTCCTCCCGAACAAGAACGTCTTCGACAACGTCGCGTTCTCGCTGCAGGTGATCGGCAAGAGCAAGGGCTTCATCAGCGAAGCCGTCACCGACGTGCTCAAGCTCGTCGGCCTCGCCGGCAAGGCGACCCGCATGCCGCACGAGCTCTCCGGCGGTGAGCAGCAGCGTGTGGCCATCGCCCGCGCGGTGGTCAACAAGCCGGCGATCCTGCTCGCCGACGAGCCGACCGGAAACCTCGACCCGACGACCTCGGCCGGCATCATGGCGCTCCTCGAACGCATCAACCAGGGAGGCACCACCGTGCTCATGGCGACCCACGACGCCAGCATCGTGAACCAGATGCAGCGCCGCGTCATCGAGCTCTCGAACGGGACGATCCTGCGCGACGAGCAGTCGGGTGGCTACCAGACCCAGGCGGTGCCGATCCAGCGCGGCGGCGGCGTCTCGAACACCACCGGCATCCAGACCATCCCGGGGATCATCCGATGAGGCTCGGGCTCGTCATGTCCGAGGTCGGCTCGGGCCTGCGGCGCAACGCGTCCATGGTCGTGTCCGTCGTCCTCGTGACCTTCATCTCGCTGACGTTCGTCGGCACGGCGATCCTGCTCCAGATGCAGATCAACCAGATGAAGGGCTACTGGTACGACCGGGCCCAGGTCGCGGTCTACCTCTGCACCGACACGGACACCACCGGCAACTGCACCGGCGCCAAGGCCACCGATGACCAGCGGCAGCAGGTGCAGGCACAGCTCGACTCCTCGACCCTCAAGCCGTACATCGAGAAGACGTACTACGAGGACCAGGACCAGGCCTACGACCGCTTCAAGCAGCAGTTCAAGGACTCGCCCGCCACGGAGTTCGTCAAGCCCGAGTACCTCAACGAGACCTTCTGGGTGAACCTGAAGAACCCGTCCCAGGCGGACGTGCTCGTCGAGAGCCTGTCGAAGGTCGCCGGCGTGCAGAGCGTCGTGGACCAGCGCGGGTACCTGCAACCGATCTTCAACCTGCTCAACGCGTCGTCGTACACGGCGATCGGCATCGCGTCGCTGATGCTCATCGCGGCCGTCCTGCTCATCGCGACGACGATCCGGTTGTCGGCGTTCAGTCGACGGCGGGAACTCGGCATCATGCGCCTGGTCGGTGCGTCGAACCGGTTCATCCAGACACCGTTCGTGCTCGAGGGGGTGATCGCCGCGGCCATCGGGGCGGTCCTCGCGGGTGGAGCGATCGTCGCCGTGGTGTGGTTCTTCGTCCGGAACTACCTGGCGCAGCGGTTCTCCGGCACGGCGTTCATCGGGATGGGGGACGCGGCCGTCGTGGTCCCGGCGGTGATCGTCATCGGCATCGTCCTGGCGGGTCTGTCCGCCTTCGTCGCGATCCGCCGGTACCTCAAGGTCTGACGCGCGGTCGGGGTGCGGCGCGCCGAGTCTCGGCGTCAGCGACACTTCTCGCACTCTGCGGCCCGAGAAGTGTCGCTGGGCCCGAGACTCGGGACGGTCCGACGCCGTCCGATGGGTGCGGCGCGCCGGGAAGGTGCGCCGCATCCCGTGCGTTCGGTAGTCTGTAGGGCTGCACATCCGCAGCGACCGACCGGGAGGAGACACGCATGGCGAAGGAACGCGGCGAGAAGATCGTGGCGACGAACCGTCGTGCGCGCCACGACTACCTGATCGAGGACACGTACGAGGCCGGCATGGTCCTGTCCGGGACCGAGGTGAAGTCCCTGCGTGAGGGACGTGCATCGCTCGTCGACGGGTACGCCTTCATCGACGGTGGCGAAGCCTGGCTCGACGCCGTGCACATCCCCGAGTACACCGAGGGCACGTGGAACAACCACGCGCCGCGGCGGAAGCGGAAGCTGCTCCTCCACAAGCAGCAGATCGTGAAGATCTCGCACAAGACGGCCCAGGGTGGCTACACACTCGTGCCGCTGCAGATCTACTTCCACGACGGTCGGGCCAAGGTGGAGATCGCGATCGCGAAGGGCAAGCGCGAGTTCGACAAGCGCCAGGCCCTGCGCGAGAAGACCGACAAGCGCGAGGCCGAGCGGGCCATGCGAACCCGGAACCGCGTCGGCGAGTAGCGCTGGCGTGTCCGGCCTCGGTCGGCTAGACTGAGGGACTGCTCCTCGCGGGGCAGGGCAACAAGCACCATGGCAACTCAACAGCGTGACAGCGGCTCGCACGTCCGGCCTGCATGGGGATGATCGGTTTCGACATTGCCTGTGTGCCGACGGGAAGCGGGCCGAGGACCCACGGTTATCTCGTTAACGATCCGTGGAAAACAACAAGTGCCAATTCCAAGCGCACTGACTTCGCTCTCGCTGCGTAAGCAGCCCAGCACATGAAGTCCGTCGGCCAGGTGATCGTCTTCTAACCTGAGTTCCGGCGTCATCCAGAGGACTTGCTGCACGGTTGCGCCTCAGGGCCGTGCGGGACTTGCACTGAGACTGGGCCCGTCGTCCTAGAAGCCGGTAGCAAAGGACGGGGCCGAGCAGAACGAACCATCCGGATACGCCCGTAGAAGACGTCGAATTGCAGCGATGGACGGGGGTTCGATTCCCCCCATCTCCACCATTCGCCGAACGCCGAGCCGCTGTCACGCTGCTGCCACACCGAACGCCCCGATGCCGTCCCTGGACGGTCTCGGGGCGTTCGCTGTCTCGCCACCCCCGGGGACTACGATCCGGGTCAGGCGCGGGAACTCGCCCGCACCGATCCCGAACGAGAGGTCCACGCGTGGTGCAGGAGATCGCGATCCGAGTCCGTCTGCGAGAGCAGGAACGAGTGGTGCTCGCCGACTACGAACGTGCGGTCGCCTCGGTCGCGACCGTCGCCGCGTTGGCCGCGTGGCTCCCGACGCCGGACGCCCGGTTGGTCATCCGCGGGCGCGGGGCCGAGCCGGTCCGCCTCGAGACGGTGACCTACGGGTCCGTGATCGAGATGCTCGTCGTGCTCGACCAGCGGTCGGCCGCGGTGGAGCGGGGAGCCGCGGCGATCGCTGCGCTCGTCGAGTCGGTGCGGCACGAGCACGTCGAGGACGACGTCGCCGGGGTCGCCGGTGAGCTCGACCGCCTGGACCGTTCGGCGCCGCGCGGGCGCTCGGTGGCGGAGCGGACGCTGCGGGCGTTCCTCGAGGGCGCACGGGCCGACGTCCTCGCCAGGAAGACCACGACCCGGGTCCGGGCTGCGCAGGCGCTCCTGCGCCTCGCCGAGGACGGGGCGTCGCTCGTCGTCGAGCGGGTGGACGACGCCCTCGCCCCGGTGGTCGAGGAGCGTGCGGTCGACGTGCTCGCCGACACGGGCAGCGTCGTGGTCGTCGAGCCCGTGGACGGCATCGAGTCGCCGGAGCAGGAGCCGGAGTCGGAGTCGCAGTCGAAGAAGGCGGACAAGAAGAAGAGCAAGAAGGACGACGGCAAGAAGCACAAGAAGGACGACGGCAAGAAGCACAAGAAGGGCGACAAGAAGCAGTCCAAGAAGGACGACGGCAAGAAGAAGGCGAAGAAGCAGTAGCCTGAGTGCTCGTACAGCACATTTGTTTCCATTGTGTTAAACAATCCGGCGAAAGTGCTGTCACGGTGCCAGAGTCGATGAGCGCGGCCCCCGTCCGCGGGACCGCGCTCATCGACAGGAGCAACAGTGGCTACAACGACACAGGCGCTGCCGGACTCCGGCCTCAAGCGCAACGTCGGCTTCATCGGGCTCATCTGGGCCTCGACGGGGTCGATCATCGGCTCCGGCTGGCTCTTCGGCTCGCAGGAAGCCCTGAAGACCGCCGGACCCGCCGCGATCATCTCGTGGCTCATCGGCGGCGTGGCGATCCTCGTCCTCGCCCTCGTGCACGCCGAACTCGGCGGCATGTTCCCGATCGCGGGTGGAACAGCGCGGTTCCCCCACATCGCGTTCGGCGGCGTCGCCGGAGCCTCCTTCGGGTGGTTCTCGTGGCTGCAGTCCGTGACGGTCGCCCCGATCGAGGTCGAGGCGATGATCAAGTACGCGCAGCACTGGGAGTTCGCCCACCCGTGGCTGCACACGACGACCGTCGACGGTGAGACGCAGCAGCTGCTGACCGGGGCGGGCATCGCCGTGGCGGTGGTGCTCATGGCCGTCGTGACCGTGATCAACATGCTCAGCGTGAAGATCCTCGCGAACACGAACTCCGCGGCGACGTGGTGGAAGGTCGCGATCCCCCTGCTCGTCATCATCGTGCTGGCGTTCAGCGGGTTCCACGGCTCGAACTTCACGGCAGCGGACGGCTTCATGCCCGAGGGTGCGAAGGGCATCCTCGCCGCGGTGTCCACGTCGGGCATCATCTTCGCGTTCCTCGGCTTCGAGCAGGCCGACCAGCTCGCCGGTGAGGCCAAGAACCCGAAGCGCGACATCCCGCGCGCGGTCATCGGGTCGGTGCTCATCGGGCTCGTGATCTACCTGCTGCTCCAGGTCGTCTTCCTCGGCGTCCTGCGCTCCGACGCGATCCAGGGCTCGTGGGCGACCGCGGACTTCACGAAGTACACCGGTCCGTTCGCCGACATCGCGATGGCGGCCGGCATCACCTGGCTGGCCGTGATCATCTTCATCGACGCGATCATCTCGCCCGCCGGCACCGGCCTGATCTACGTGACGGCGACGAGCCGCATCTCGTACGGGCTGAGCCGCAACGGCTACTTCCCGAAGGCGTTCGAGTGGACGACGAAGCAGGGTGTGCCCTGGGTCGGCCTGATCGTGGCGTTCGTCGTCGGGTGCGCGTGCTTCGCCCCGTTCCCGTCCTGGCAGGGACTCGTCAGCCTCATCACGAGTGCGTCGGTCCTGATGTACGCGGGCGCTCCGCTGGCACTCGGTGCCTTCCGGAAGCGCATCCCGGAGATCGAGCGGCCCTACCGGATGCCCGCGGCGACGGTGCTGTCGCCGATCGCGTTCATCGTCGCGAACCTCATCATCCTCTGGACCGGGTGGGACACCGACTGGAAGCTCGGCGTCGCGATCCTCATCGGTGCCGTGGTGATCATCCTGAACAACGTGTTCCGCGGCGCCTCGAGCGTCCGGCCGCGTTGGGACTGGAAGGCGGCACAGTGGCTGCTGCCCTACCTGATCGGCATGGGCCTCATCGTGTTCCTCAGCGACTTCGGCCCGCTGACGCGCCCGGTGTTCCCGCTGTGGATCGACATCGTCGTGGTCGCGGTGTTCTCACTGGTGATCTACTACTGGGCGATCAACTCCGCCTCGGACCGCGAGGAGATCCTCCGGACGGCTGAGGACGTCCGTGACGTCGAGGAGAGCGGCGTCGTGGAGCCGGTCCACCACTAGAAGTCGAAGAGGTTCTGCCGGATGCCTCCGGCGCCGTACTCCCGTCGCAGGAGCCCACGGCGCCGGAGCACCGGCACGAGGTCGCCGAACATCCGGTAGACCTGCGCCGGGTGCAGGTCGCCCGAGAAGATGATCCCGTCGTTGTCCGCGTCCGCGCCGAGCTCCTCGATGAAGTCGGCGAACTCGTCGGCGGTCCCCACGAACCCTTCGCGCGCTGAGACCCGACCCTTGCGCGCCTTGCGTTCCAGCAGCGAACGCAGCGGCGCGTCCGGGGTGTCGCCGACGAGACCGCGGATGGTGCCGGCGGAGACGTGGTCGCCGAACGTCCCGGCGGGGATCGGCGCGTCGAGGTCGAGCGCGAGCAGGTCGGTCTCGGAGTCGCTCGACCACGCGATCGCCGCGGTGCGCAGGTCGTCGTCGGACGGGTGCGTCGACGCGGACACGATCCGGTCGGCCTCCTCGGGGGAGGACACGATCTCGGGCTTGAGGACGAACAGGATCCGCAGGGAGTCCGCGGAACGCCCGGCGAGGGCCGCGGCGGAGACCACTCGATCGCGGTAGTCCCGCACGGCGGATGCCGACAGCGGGGCGAGCGCCAGCTGCACGTCCGAGTGGGTCCCGGCGAACGCCAGCCCGCGCCCGGAGCCACCGGGGGAGACGACCACGGGATCCGAGTCGAGCGGCAGCGCGTTGAGCGGCCCGTCTGCGGTGAAGTACTCGCCCTCGTGGTGGAACGCGTCGAGCGCGTCCCCGTTCGCGAAGCTCCAGTCCGAGCGGTCGCCGACGTACCCGTCCGAGCCCCACGAGCGCCAGAGCCGACGCAGCAGCCCGATCCACTCCTCGGCGCGGTCGTACGCCTGGTCGTGGGGCAGCGGTGACAGCCCCGCGTGCCGGGCGCTCCCGGTGTCCGTCACCACGTTGATGCCGAGGCGGGACCCGGACAGGTGCGCGAGCGTGGCGAACTGCCGCGCGGCGAGGTAGGGCGGCGTGAACCCGGCGTTCACGGTCGGGGCGATGCCGATGTGCGAGGTCGCGGCGAACAGGTACGGCGCCAACAGGAGCGGGTCGTGCTTCGGCCCGCCGTACGCCTGTCGGATGCGCAGGTCGAGTGTCGACGGGTTGCCGAGCGAGATGGCGTCCTCGGCGATGACGAGGTCCATGCCCGCCTGCTCGAGGGCGCGGACGGACTGCTGGTACAACTCGGGCTTCGTCCAGTCGTGTCCCCAGTCCCAGTCGGACCGGCCCCACGCCTGCGGACCGAACCCGCGCGAGAAGAAGTACCCGAAGTGCTGCAGTTCGGCCATTGCCTAGCGTTCCTCCGCGATGACGTGGTTCCCGGGGACGGCGTGTTCCAGGGAGGCGAGTTCCTCGTCGGAGCCGACCCGCGCCTCCAGGCCGACAGCGCCGACGGCGCCGACAGCGCCGACAGCGCCGACCGCGCCGAGCGCGCCGACAGCGCCGGCGCCGTCGGCGCTGACACCCGCACCGCGCAACGCGGCGAACCCACGCGACAGGTCCCGGACCAGGTCCGCGACGTCCTCGATCCCCACCGACAGCCGGATCAGACCGTCGTCGATGCCCTGGTCGGCGCGCTCCTGGGGCGTCTTGCCGGCGTGCGTCGTCGTGGCGGGGTGCAGGATCAGCGAGCGGACGTCACCGAGGTGGGTCATCCGGCTGAACAGCTGCACGCTGTCGATGAAGGTGCGCGCGGCGGCCTCGCCGCCGTCGAGCGTGAACGCGAAGACGGATCCGGCACCGCGCGGCAGGTAGCGCTGGGCGAGGTCGTGGAACGGACTGGAGGCGAGACCCGCGTAGTCGACGCTCGTCACCTCCGGCTGCTGCTCCAGGAAGGACGCGACGGCCAGCGCGTTCGCGCTGTGGCGCTCGACGCGCAGCGACAGGGTCTCGATGCCCTGCCGGAGCAGGAACGAGTTGAACGGCGACGGCGTCGGGCCGATGCGGGAGGCGACGACGTCGCGGGCGAAGACGATGAAGGCCCGGCTGCCGTAGCGGTCGACGTAGCTCTCGCCGCCGAGCGACCGTTCGGGCCTGGTCAGGTGCACCCACCGCTCGGGGGAGGCGGACCAGTCGAACGTGCCGCCGTCGACGACCACGCCGCCGAGGCCCGCCCCGTGGCCGGAGAGGAACTTCGACGCGGAGTGCACGACGACGTCGGCGCCGTGCTCGAACGGACGGACCAGGTACGGGGTCGCCAGGGTGTTGTCGACGATGAGCGGCACCCCGGCACGGTGCGCGGTGTCGGCGACGCCGGTGATGTCGAGCACGTCGTTCTTCGGGTTCGGGATGGTCTCGGCGAAGAACGCCTTCGTGTTCGGGCGGACCTGCCGTGCCCACTCGTCGAGGTCGCGCTGGTCGGCGACGAAGTCCACCTCGATGCCGAGACGACCGAGGTTCTGCACGAGCAGCCCCTTCGTGCCCTCGTAGATGCTGCGCGCCGCGACGACGTGGTCACCGGCCTGCAGGATGCCGAGGAACGCGATGGTCGCGGCTGCCTGCCCGCTGCCGACGAGGATCGACTCGACGCCGCGCTCGAGGAGGGCGATGCGTCGCTCGACGTCCGCGTTCGTGGGGTTCCCGAGGCGGGTGTACGTGTAGCCGTCGTCCGTGCCGGCGAAGCGGTCCCGGGCCTGGTCGAAGTCGTCGAACAGGAAGCCGGAGGACATGTGGATCGCGGGGACCCTCGCACCGTGGCCGGCGTCGGGCTGGAACCCGCCGTGCACCTGCTCGGTCGCGAAACCGTGCGCCTCGTCCGTCATCGGTCTACCTCCTGCCGTGGTCGTCCGGGTACTCTCGCAGGCCTTGCCCGGCAGCCGCCGGTTTGCGGCCTCCCGTTACGGTGGGGGCATGGTGGACGAAGACGCGACCCTGGTCATCCGCGACGTGCGACCGTGGGGAGGCGAGCGCGCCGACGTGGTCGTCGCCGGCTCCCGCATCGCCGCGGTCACCCCACCGGGAGCGGTGCCCGCGGGCAGCGCCTCCCTCGGCGGCGCGACCGAGGTGCAGGGCCGCGGGCACGTCGCGCTCCCCGGCCTGGTCAACACGCACGCCCACGTGGACAAGAGCTGGTGGGGGCACCCGTGGGAGTCCTACGGCGGCGAGGGCGGGACCCAGGGACGCATCGCCCACGAGCGTGCCCGTCGTGACGCGCTCGGCATCCCCGGCGAGGCAGTCGCCACGCGGGTCCTGCGCGAGTCCCTCCGCACCGGCACGACCAGGGTGCGGACCCACGTCGACGTCGACCTCGGGGTGGGGCTCCGTGGCATCGAGGCCGTCCGCGCCGCCGGTGCCGCGCTCGACGACGCGATCGAGCTGTCCATCGTGGCGTTCCCGCAGGACGGTGTGCTCCGACGTCCGGGCGTCCTCGACCTGCTCCGGCAGGCGGCGGTCGCCGGAGTCGAGTACATCGGCGGCCTCGACCCGTCGCTCATCGACCGCGACCCCGTCGGGCAGCTCGACGGCCTGTTCGACATCGCCGCCGACACCGGGTGCGGGATCGACGTCCACCTGCACGAGCCCGCCGACCTCGGGGCGTTCTCGTTCGACCTGATCCTCGACCGCGTCGAGCGGCTCGGCATCGCACCGGGCAGGGTCAACGTCGCGCACGGCTTCGCGATCGTCGACGTCGACCCCGTCCGACGCCGCGACCTGCTCGCCCGGATGGCGGGCCTCGGTGTCACGATGACCACGGTCGCGCCGGTGCGGATGCGGCAGCTGCCCCTGCACGAGTTCGACGAGGCCGAGGTGCGGTTCGGCTTCGGCACGGACGGCATCCGCGACCTGTGGAGCCCCTACGGCGACGGGGACCTGCTCGGCATCGCGTGGCAGTACGCCCGCGCCGGCGGCGTGGTCCGGGACGAGGACCTGGTGCGGGTGGTCGAGATCGCGTCGCGCGACGGCGCCCGGTTCGTCACCGACGAGGAGCACGACATCGTCGCCGGTGCGCGTGCGGACGTCGTCCTGGTCGACGCGGAGAACCCGATGGACGCGCTGGTGCGCCGCGTGCCGCGGTCGCTCGTGGTAGCCGGTGGCCGGGTCTTCGACCCCGCGGAGCTGGCGCAGCACCCCTGGGAGTAGCGCGGCCGGCGGTGGGCGGTCCCCGGCCGCCGCGTTCGTCGCGGTTCTCGCGGCTGCCGCGACCGCACCGGTCGATCGACGCGTGCAACGTCGGAAGGTGCGCACCCATCGGACTGGAGGCGCGGGTCGGCGCCGCCACGCGCCTCCCGTCCGGTGTCAGTCGCGCCGGGCGAGGACCGCGACCACCGCGGCCAGGCGTACGGGCAGCCCCGGCGCGAGGCCCTCGGGCAGGGCGTCGAGTGCGAACCAGCGGACGTCGTCGCTCTCGTCGCTGACGGTCGTCGCCCGAGCGGGATCGACCACGGCGACGAATCCGACGTCCCAGTGCGCTGCGCAGGCGAAGCCCCCGTGCAGGTCGTGGCGGTCGAGGTCGGCGATGCTCTCGTCGAGCAGGTCGAGGTCGGCGATGCCGGACTCCTCGCGGGCCTCGCGGCGGGCTGCGTCGGCGAGCGACCGGTCACCGGGTTCGAGGTGGCCGCCCAACTGCACCCAGAACCGACCCTTGCGGTGCAGGCACAGCAGCACGCTCCCGAGGTCGGGCGAGAACACGAAGCACGACGCGGTGAGGTGCTCGGGCCCGCCGTCGCGTCGGAGTGCCGCGTCGCCGTGGGCTCGCACGAAGGCCTCGAACGGGTCGCGGTGCGGGGCGGTCGTCGCGGCGAGGGCGGTGGTCACGTCGTCGAGGTGCACGGCGTCATCCTCGCAGGCGCGCACGGACGGGGGCCCGCGGGTTGTGGGGCAGTGCGACAGTGTCGACGTCGTACGACAGCGCAGTCGTCGTTCCCGCGCGCGTACAACTGTTGCGTGCGCCGTGGTGCGACAAGGCCGACGTCGTACGACAGCGGAGTCGTCGTTCCGAGTCGGACGCGGCGCCCCACCCCGCCCGCGTCAGAACAGCGCCCGGACACCAGCCTCGACCGTCGCCCAGACCTCGAGCAGCGGGCCGCGCGCGAGCCACACCGCCACGGCGTTCACCGCGACGAACAGCACGAACCAGACACCGGCCGGCACCCGCATCTCCGCCGCCGCGATGTGGAAGTCGGTCTGCACCCGTGCCCCTGTGAGCAGCCACCGGGCGACCTGCACCACCGATCGCAGGCCGTCCACCACGAAGAACGCCCCGACGGCGGCGACGACCAGCACGGTGGTCTCCGACGGGCGCAGGGCGACCCAGAGTGCGAGCGCGTCGAAACCGAGCACCACGAGGATCCCGAACCAGTTCCGGACGAAGGCCAGCGCCACGAGTCCGACGACGCCGAGCACGACGACGGGCAGCCACCGCGACCCGTGCAGCACCCCGGTGACGAGCAGCACGCCGGCCCAGAGCGGTGCGCTGTAGCCGGCGTACAGGTTGACGATCCGGACGAGCCAACGGATCCCGCCGGGCACTCGGCCGAGCTGCACCCAGGCCTCGCCGGACCCGTCCGCGTGCAGCTCGATCCGCTGGATCCTGCCGCCGAACGGCACGACGACGACCGCGTGACCGACCTCGTGCGCGACGGTCGCGGCGATGCGGGCCACCCGTCCGACGAAGGGCACGAACGGCAGGACGGCGCCGACGAGGAGCGCGACGAAGACGAGGGGCGGGGCTGCGGTGGTCAAGGCACCAGGATCGCAGCCCCGCCCAGGAGGAAGCCGAACGGGGTCAGGCGACCAACGACGGCACCAGCGACGGCACCACCGCCACCGCGATCACGACGATCGTGGCGACGATGGCGAGTGCCGTGAGGACGGCGAGGAACACCGTCAGCCGGTTCATGCGCGTGTGCCTGGCTATTCGACGGTCACCGACTTGGCGAGGTTCCTCGGCTTGTCCACGTCGCAGCCGAGCTGGAGCGCGAGTTCGCGGGCGAGCATCTGCAGCGGGACGACGGCCTCGAGCGGCCCCCACGGCGCGGTCGCGCGACCCCAGGCGAGGTCGCCGGACGTCCGGGGCGTGAGCGCCGGGATGTCCGATCCCTCGCCGCCGATCGTGATGACGAACCCGCCGCGGGCGCGGACCTCGGCGATGTTCGCCTGCAGCCGGTGGTCGCCGTGGTCGATCACGACGACGGGGGTGCCCTCGTCGACGAGCGCGAGCGGCCCGTGCTTGAGCTCGCCCGCCGGGTAGGCCTCGGCCCACCGGTAGCTGAGCTCCTTGAGCTTGAGGGCGCCCTCGGCGGCGTACGGCAGACCGGCACCGCGGCCGAGGAACAGGAACCCGGTGGCGTCCTGCACGCTCGACACGAGCAACGGGATGCGGTCGGCGGCGATCGCGGCGGCGTGGTCGATGCGCGCGGGCAGGTCGGTGAGCTCCGCGACGAGTGCCGCGGCGCGTGCGGTGTCGATCCGGCCGGAGGCCACGAGCGCGGAGATCACCGCGGCGACGCCGACGACGACCTGCGCCGTGAACGTCTTCGTGGCGGCGACGCCGATCTCCGGGCCGGCGTGGCAGTCCAGCACCGCGTCGGCACGACGGGCGAGCGAGGAGTGCACGTTGTTCGTGAGCGCGAGCACCGGGTGCCGGTCCTCGAACCGGTCGAGGGCGCGGAGCACGTCGGCGGTCTCGCCGGACTGGCTGATCGCGACGACGAGGGTGCCGGAGCCGAGAACGGCCTGGTCGGCCTCGCTCGCGACGACGATGTCGGTCGGGACGCCGCCGATGCCGCGCAGCGCGGTCGCGATCACCTGCCCGGCGTTGAGGGAGGTCCCGCACGCGACGATGGCGAGCCGGTGGAACCCGGGGAGTCCGAGCCCGACCCACATGCTGCCGTCGGCCGCCCGGCGGGCGACGCGGTCGAGGATCGAGGCCACCACGGCGGGCTGCTCCTCGATCTCCTTCGCCATGTGGTCCGGGTGGTCGCCCAGGTCGAGCGCGGTCGCGGCGAACGGCGACGGCGTCGGGAAGGGCACCGGCACCGCGATGCCGTCGGACGACCAGGTCCAGGCCTCGCCGAGCTCGACGACGTCACCGTCACGGAGCGCCACGAACGTCTCGCACCACTCCGCGATCGCGCCGATGTCGCTCGCCACGAAGTCGCCGCGGGCGGAGCGGGCGACGACGAGCGGGGAGCGCTGCGCGGCGACGACCATGCGGCCGTCCCGGGCGTCGAGCACGACGATCGCCCAGGAGCCCTCGAGCTGCGCGGTCGCGATCTGCACGGCGAGCATGAGGTCCGGGTCGACGGCGAGCGCTCGTTCGACGAGGTGCGAGATGACCTCGGAGTCGACGTCGGAGGAGAACACGTGCCCCTGCGCCTCCAGGGTCGCTCGAAGCCGGTCGGCGTTCTCGACGATGCCGTTGTGGACGATGCTGATCCGACCGGTGCAGTCGGCGTGCGGGTGGGCGTTCGCCTCGCGGACCACCCCGTGGGTCGCCCACCGGGTGTGCCCGATCCCGACGCCGGTCAGGGCGTCGCCGGACCGTGCGGCCACCAGCGTCCGGAGGTCACCGACGCGGGAGACCGAGCGGATGGTCTCGGTCCGACCGGAGGCGGTGCGGACCGCGATCCCGGCGGAGTCGTAGCCGCGGTACTCGAGGCGTTCGAGGCCGTCGAGCAGGTAGGGCGTCGCGTCGTCGGAGACGCGGGCCGCGATGATGCCGCACATCTGGTGTCCCTTCGGGTGGGGGAGCGCAGCTCGGGTGGGGAGGAGCAGCTCGGGTGGGGGAGCGGAGCGGTGGCGCTGTGGGGAGCGGGTGCGGCACCGACCGCCGTCGGGTCTGCCGTGCGTCCGGTCCGCCGGCCCGGGCCACCGCCCGTCCTCGGATCAGGCGAGGACGGACGACGGCGTACGTGGGCCGACGGTTCGGGTACCGGACGGGGTACCACGGGCTGGCTCCCGGGGGAGCACGGCGGTCGGTGCAGGAGAAGCCTCACCCGGCGTCGGGTGGCACGGCAACGGTGCCGCCCCGCTCTTGCGGTTCCCCGCGTGCGGGCTGCGAGCACCTGCGGACGCGTGCGGTCTCCCGCAACGCGACGACGGACTGGAGGCGCGGTGCCAGCTGGCACCGCGCCTCCAGTCCGTCAGGGAGTCGCGTTCAGATCACGTGAGCAGCGCGACCAGGTGCGAGCGCGAGCGCGCCCCCACCTTCCGGTAGATCTGCGTCAGCCGCAGCTCCACCGTCCGCTGCGACATGAACAGCGACGACGCGATCTCGCGGTTGCGGTACCCCTCCGTCACCTTCTGCACGACGGCGCGCTCCTCCGCGGTGAGCGAGGTGAGCACCGCCGAGGCATCAGGAGCACTGCGGGGCGTGCCCGGCATCGACGCGGACAGGACCGGGCCCGACCGCAGCGACGTCGGCGAACCGAACGACGGCATCGCGGCCGTCGCGGCTGGCGTGGCGAGCGGACGCCGGAGCCCCGCCGCCTCGTACGCCGCAGCGGCTGCGGCACCGAGCCGCGGACGGTCCGCCGGACTCCCCACGGCGGCGAGCGCCGCGAGGGTCCGGGCCCGCTCGAACTGCGAGTCGTGCGGCTGGAACAGCTCCAGCGCGCGACGACGGGCGGTGTCGCGTGTGGTGTCGTCGGCGACGAGCGCGAGGCTCCTGGCCAGCACGAGCGCACCCCAGCGGGACGGCCGTGCGTGGTGGTCCGCGGCGAGCCGTGCCGCGATCGTCCTGGCGTCGTCGATCCGGTCGAGGCGCGTGTACGCCTCCACCAGGTCACCGAGGTGCCGGAGGACCGCCGGGTTCCGCAGGGACCGGCCGATGGCGTCTGCGGCCTCGAGGGAGGCCGCGGCCTCCTCGATCCGTCCGTCGAGCAGCAGCACCCGGCCGCGCAGGGCGTGCAGCTTGGCGGTCGCGCCCCACAGGCGGTTCGTCGACCGCTGCGCGAGACACCGGTCGACGACCTCGAGCGCCTCGGGGGAGCGCCCCTCGGCGAAGTGCCGCCACGCGATCGCGATCGCACGGGACGGCTCGCGGAGCCGCTCGACGACGGACGAGCCGGCCTCCCACACGTCGATCGCTCGGAGCGCCTGCCGGAAGTTCCCGGAGCGCACCTCGTTCTCGGCGGACAGGTAGCGTGCGGCCTCGCTCCACACCGGCATGGCCTCCTGTCCCCGGGCGAGGACGAGGGCGAAGACGCGGCGTGCACTGCGGTACCGCTCGGCGATGCTCAGCGCGTGGGCGAGGAGCAGCAGGGCGGGGTCCGACATGCCGAGGAGCGTCGCGGTGGACAGTCCGTCGTGCAGTTCGGTGTCGGCCGGCAGCGTCCCGTCGACGGCCGCGATGAGCTCGCGGGCCGTCGTCGAGATCTCCCGGGTGTGCTCGGAGGCGGAGAGTCGGAGCAGGTCGGCGCGCGCGAGGAGGTCCCGCGCGTGGTCGAGTTCCCAGGCCTCCGCCCGGAAGCAGGCGACCATCGCGAGGAGCCCACCGACGGCATCGGCCTCTGCAGCGTCCTCCGGGTCGACCGGCACGAGGAGCTCGTCGGCGTGCACGGCGTCACCGCTGAGGTACTGCACCGAGTACTCCAGGCGGAGCCGACGGGTCTCGTCGGACATCGCCCGGAACGGGCGGATCGCGGCGAGGTAGCGCGCGGCGAAGCCGAGCAGCCGGTTCGCCAGCAACGCCTCGGTCACGCCGAGGAGCGCCAGGTGCTCGTCCTCGGTGCCCCCGCCGATGTGTAGCGCACGCTCGGTGAGGACGATCGCGGCCTGGGCGTTGCCGTCCACCACGTAGGACCGTGCCGCACGCAGCAGGGCGGCCACGTCCGGGACGTCGTCGACGAAGCTGCGGTGCCAGGCGGTCGCACGCGGGTCGGACTCGGCGCTCGCCGCGGCCAGTTCCGTGTGGGCAGCCCGTCGGTCCCGTGCCGGCATCCGCCAGTACAGCGCGGAACGGACGAGGGGGTCGCGCACGGAGACGGTCTGGCCCTTGACGGACGTGAGTCCGGCGTCGGCGAGGTCGTCGAGTTCGTCGCGGTCCCACCCGGCGGTCTTCGCCACGGGGACGAGGGCCAGTCGTGCGAGGACGTCCAGATCGCGTCCCGCAACGGAGCCGAGCGCCAGGGCCGCGATGGCCTCGGTGGTCGGCGTCGGGCGGAGCGGCAGCACGAGCGGCTCGGAGCCGTTCAGCTGCTCGCGGCTGAGCACGGCGAGCTGCTCCTGCAGCGCGCCGGGGTTGCCGCCGGTCTCCTGGGCGAGGACCGCCAGGACGCCGTCGTTCGCCTCCTCGGGGGCCATGGCACGGGCGAGCACGAGCGCCTCGTCCGCGGGCAGCGGTTCGATCCGCAGCATCGGGAGGGCTGCGAGCGGTCCGTCCGACGGCACGGTGCGGACCGTGGCGACGACGCGGAGTGCCGTGCCGGCGAGCCGGGACGCGAGGAACGCGATGAGCTCCTGGCTCTCCACGTCCATCCGGTCGAGGTCGTCGATGAGCACGAGCGTCGGCGGCAGGGTGAGGGCGTGCACGGCGTCGAGGAAGTCGTGCGCCGCGGCGAGCCCCGGCGTCTGCCGGTCCTCGGGCGCAGTCCCCTGGAGGAGGTGCGCGATGTGTGCCGTCGCTCGGGGGTCGTCGAGTGCGGTGAAGAGCGAGGTCACGCCGGCCAGTGGCCAGTGGGACTCGCTCCCGTTCACACCGACGCGGACGACGGGGAGGGAGACGCGGTTGGACACCGCGTCGAGGACGCTGCTGCGTCCGGAACCAGGGTCGCCGACGACGACCATCGCTGACTCACGAGGGAGTACAGCAAGGGTCGCGATCCGGTCGACCTCGAGACGGCGACCGGTGAGTCCCATGACTCACCGGCCTCCGGGCCCGGAAGCGGATGCGGCGGAGAGAGACCGGGTGCCGACGCGGTGGTTCGCCGCGTGGAGGACCGGACGTGAGGCGGCGAGGGAACGCGCGCCGGAGCTGTCGGTTGTTGAATGCGGTTGACGAGTGAGGGTGCACTCGGTTCCGCTCGGGAACGATGAAGTCATCGTCTGTATCACCCCTCGGGTTAGGGTCTTCGGACGAAGCACGACCGGTCCGGTGTGCCGTTCGGAGCTAGGGACTCCGATGCGGCTCCTGACCACTCGCCTGGAAGCAAGATAACTCAGGTATCGACCCGGTTGGCCAGTCTCCGCAATCCGATGTGACCCCCTGTTGCCCCCAGTCCGGGGGGCCGTGTGACCCCCACGGGGGTGACTTCCGGGGCACCGTGGTACGAAAACGGGGTACATCGGTGTCCCCGCCGCGGTGGACCTGCGGCGTCAGCGGCGGCGGGCGGGGTGTGCGGACTCGGAACGACGACTCCGACGTCGCGCGACATCGGATTCGTCGTTCGTGCGCGGCTGCAACTGTTGCACGCGCATGTGTGCGACGAGACCGCTGTCGTGCGACGACCACGTTGTCGCCCCGAGGCGCGTGCAACAGTTGCGCCCGCCGGTCGTTCGCGGCCGGTGGCGGCGTCCGCGGCGTCAGCGGCGGATGACCTCGACCACGGCGTCGTGCACGAGGCCGTTCGTTGCGAGGGCACTGCCGTGCCACGGCCCCGGGTCGCCGTCGAGCGAGGTGAACCGGCCGCCCGCCTCTTCGACGATCGGCACGAGCGCCGCCATGTCCCACGGCTTGAGGTCGGGTTCGCCCGCGATGTCGAGGACCCCCTCGGCGACGAGCATGTACGACCACATGTCCCCGTACGCCCGCGTGCGCCAGACCTTGCGCGACAGCTCGATCAGGGTGTCCAGCCGGTCGTCGTCGTCCCACTGCTGGATGCTGTTGTAGCTCAGGCTGGCGTCGGCGAGGGAGTCGACGCCGGAGACCCGGAGCGGGCCGTCGAACGAGTGCGCTCCCTGCCCCTCCGCCGCCCACCAGCGCTTGCCGAGGGCGGGGGCGCTCACGACGCCGAGGACCGGGCGGCCGTCGACGGCGAGCGCGATGAGCGTCGCCCAGACCGGTACACCGCGGAGGTAGTTCGCGGTGCCGTCGATCGGGTCCACGACCCACTGTCGGTGGCCCTCGCTGACGGCCTCGGCGCCGGTGTCGGCCGTGGTCTCCTCACCGAGGAAGGCGTCGTCGGGGCGCTCGGCGGTCAGTCGCTCGCGGAGCGCCCGCTCCACCGCCTGGTCGGCGTCGGTCACGTGCGTGCTGTCGGCCTTCTTCGACACGTGCAGGTCGGCGGCACGGAACCGCTCGAGGCTGATGGCGTCCGCGGTGTCGGCGAGGGAGCGGGCGAAGTCCAGGTCGGCGCTGAGGTCCACGCCCGCCAGCGTAGCGGGCTACGCGGCCACGACCTCTTCCTCTTCCAGGGCAGTGACCTCGCGGTCGCGGGCGATGCGGGCCCGGCGGGCGACGAGTCCGTGCACGACGACGCAGAGCAGCACCGCGACGGCGAGCCAGAGCGCGAGGACGAGCGACGACCGGCCGAGCGATGCGCCGGGGAAGTACTGCAGGTCCTGGGCTGCCTGCAGCCAGGCGGCGCCGCTCCAGAAGGTGTTGAGGCCGGCGAAGAAGCCCGGCTGGAACGCGGGCTGGAAGATGCCGCCGGAGGACGTGAAGTTGAGCATCACGAAGAGCATCGTGAGGATCGGGGTCGTCCACCGCCCGAGGAGCGGGTGCAGGCCGACGCCGAGCGCGACGATGATCGCGTCGTACATCCACGCGAACAGGAAGATCTCCCAGCGGTGCGTCGTGATGATCCCGTAGAGCGGGCCGGCGATGACGATCCCGATGCCGGCGACGACCCCGGCGGTCGCGAGGCCGATCACCGCCGTCCAGAGCGGACGGAGTCGGGCGGCGAACGCGGCCACGGCGATCGCCGAGGCGTAGCCGCCGACGCTCAGTGCCACCAGGAGGAAGAAGAGCCCCTGGCCGGTGGTGTCCTGGTCGCCCGACGGGACGACGTCCTGCACAGTGAAGGGCAGGTGCGCCTGGTAGGCGATCGGCATGAAGATCTTCTGCGCGGCGCTCGCGGTCGTCTCCGACGCGGCGGTGGAGACGTAGAGCGTCGCACCGGTCGTCCCTGGCGCGTAGACGGCGGCGAGCTCGCGGTCGCGGACCTGCCGCTCGGCCTCGGCGGTCGACGACACCACGTGCGTGACGAGGGCGCCGTCCGACTGGTCGGTGACGGTCTGGGCGAACACCTGCGTCGCCGCACCCTGGCCGACGATGCCGACCGGGAGGTCGTGCGGTGTCGGAGCGTGGAAGGCGCCGAGGTAGGCCAGGCCCATGCCGACGGCCAGGAAGAGCGGCACGAGGATGTGCGAGCCGAAGCTCAGCAGGATGCGACCGAGGCCCTGCGGGCGGACGACGGACGGTCCTTTCGGCTGGCGCGGGCTCCTGGTGGACCTGGGCGCGGCGTGCGAGTGGGGCTGGGCGGAGGAGGTGTGCACGTGCGACGTCGTTGTCGTCATGGTGGAGGACGGGGCGTCGACGGCGGGGGTCGGCGCAAAGTTGTACTTTGCAACTTCAGACACGACGGGTAACTGTACAACGCCGGTGCGCACCTGTCGACCCGGGCCGACCTCGCACCGTGCGAGGCACGGCGTGCAGCGTGCGAGGGTCCGCCCATCGTGCGAGGGCTGCGGGCTCGCACGCAGCGCGGAACCTCGCACACTGCGCACGCAGGCACGCGCGCACAGACCGCCACGCGCGACGGCCCGGCGCTACTCCAGGCCGGGGTCGGACGCGCCCATGCCCGTCAGGAGCGCCCGGAACGAGTCGAGCCGCTCGACACCGGTCGGCCCGAGCTCGCCGTCCTGCACCCGGTCGACGATCTCCCAGTCGTGCGCCTGGTCGAGCGGGATGCCGTCGGCGGGTTCCCGCACGGGGACCGCGTGCGCGGCGAAGGCGCGGAAGACGTTCGCCGGGTCGACGTGCCCGAGCCCGAAGGACCGGACACCGGGGGTGTCGATGATCCAGCCGCCGTCCCGCACCTGCAGCGCGATCGACGACGACGAGGTGTGCCGCCCCCGCCCGGTGACGGAGTTCACGACCCCCGTCGCCCGTGACGACCCGGTCAGCGCGTTCACGAGCGTCGACTTCCCGACGCCGGAGTGTCCGACGGTCACGGTGACCTTGTCGTCGAGGACCTCGTGCAGGGCGTCGAACGGCACGTCGTCCGAGCGGCTCGTCACGATCCGCAGGTCCAGGCAGGCGAAGTGCGCGAGGAACGCCGTGGGGTCGGCGAGGTCGGTCTTGGTGATGCAGAGGATCGGGTCGAGGCCGGCGTCGAACGCCGCCACGAGGTACCGGTCGATCAGTCGGGTGCGCGGCTCGGGGTCGGCGGCGGCCACGACGATGAGCATCTGGTCGGCGTTCGCCACGATGACGCGCTCGACCTCGTCGGTGTCGTCGGCACTGCGGCGCAGCAGCGTGGTGCGCTCGGCGACCTTCACGATGCGGGCGAGCGACCCCGGTTCGCCGGAGACGTCGCCGGCGAGGTGGACGGTGTCGCCGGTGACGACGGACTTCTTCCCGAGTTCTCGTGCCTTCGTCGCCGTGATGACCCGGTCGCCGACGAGGACGCCGAACCGGCCGCGATCGACGTTCGTCACCCAGCCGGTCGGGGCGTCGTCGTAGGTCGGCCGGACCTTCGTGCGGGGGCGGTTGCCCTTCGGGTTCGGGCGGACCCGGACGCTCGACTCGTCGTACTGCCCGTACGGTTCGTCCGCGTCCGTGTCGTCACCTTCGACGTCGTCCCACCAGCTCATCGCGTCAGACCCCCGCGTCCCCGGTCGCGACCAGGTCAGCCCACAGCTCCGGGAACTGCGGCAGCGTCTTCGCGGTCGATCCGATGTCGTCGACGGCCACGCCGTCGACGACGAGGCCGACGATCGCTCCAGCGGTCGCCATCCGGTGGTCGTCGTACGCGCCCCAGTCGCCGCCGTGGAGTGCGGCAGGCTCGATCCGGAGGCCGTCGTCGAGTTCCTGCACCGCGCCTCCAGACCGGTTGACGTCCTCGGCGAGTGCCGCGAGCCGGTCCGTCTCGTGCCCACGGAGGTGGCCGATCCCGGTGATCTCCGTGGGACCGGCGCCGAGCGCCGCGAGCGCGACGAGCGCCGGGGCGAGTTCACCGCCGCGGCTGAGGTCCAGGTCGAGACCCGGGAGGGATGCGCCACCCCGGATCCCGACGCCGCCGTCGAAGACGAGGTCGTCGCCGTCGCGCGTGACGGTCGCGCCCCACAGGGGGAGGAGCGTCTCGAGGTCGGCCCCGACCTGCGTGGTCGACGTCGGCCAGGTGCGGATGCGGACGGTGCCGCCCGCGACGAGCGCGGCCGCCGCGAACGGAGCGGCGTTCGACAGGTCCGGCTCGATCGTCACGTCCCGCGCCGCGATCGGCCCCGGGTGCACGACCCACTCGCCGACGGCGGGCTGGTCGACGCGGACACCACGGGCGCGGAGCACGTCGACCGTCATGTCGATGTGCGGCAGGCTCGGCAGGTGCGCACCGACGTGCGTGAGGTGCAGCCCCTCGTCGAACCGGGGAGCGGACAGCAGCAGCCCGGAGACGAACTGCGACGAGGCCGAGGCGTCGATGGTCAGCGCCCCGCCCCGCACCGAGCCGGTGCCGGTGAGCGCGAACGGCATCGCGCCGCCGCCGTCGTCCGTGACGTCCACGCCGAGGTCGACGAGCGCCTGGATGATCGCGTGCATCGGGCGCTTCCGCGCGTACGGGTCGCCGTCGACCGTCACCGGACCGACCGCCAGCGCGGCGAGCGGCGGCAGGAAGCGCATGACCGTGCCGGCGAGCCCGCAGTCGAGCCGCACGTCCCCGTGCATCGGGGCCGGGGTGACGCGGAGGTCCGGGCCGTACGGGTTGTCGCCCGCGAGCTCCTCGATCCCGACGCCGAGCTGCCGGAGGCCCGCGATCATCAACGCCGAGTCGCGGGAGTGCAGCGGGAGGTGGATCGTGGACGGGCCGTCGGCGAGGGCGGCGAGCACGAGCTCCCGGTTCGTCAGCGACTTCGACCCGGGCAGCGACACGTCGCCGCGCAGGGGACCGCGCGCGAGCGGTGCGATCCAGGGCTCGGTCCGGGACTGGGAATGCGTCGTGGCTGCCATCGGTTCACAAGGGTACTGAACGCACCGGGAGGATCATTGGCGACAGCAACACTCGCACGGCCCCGAACCGCCGTGCCCGCCGAGCCGACGACGCTCGGGGACGCCCGCGGCCTAGACTTGACCGCGATGACGACCGACGAACCGCAGGCAGCACCGCACGACCTGGTCGCGGAGACCGAGGCGCAGCTCGACGCGGTGTCCGAGGAGCAGGAAGCGCTCGAGACGGACGACGTCGTCGACGCGAAGACCGTCTCCGACACCGAACTGCGCTCCCTCTTCGAGGACCAGGCGCTGCCGTTCATGGACCAGCTCTACGGCGCCGCGATGCGGATGACCCGCAACCCCGCCGACGCGTCCGACCTCGTGCAGGAGACCTTCGTCAAGGCGTTCGCCGCGTTCCGCCAGTTCAAGCAGGGCACGAACCTGAAGGCCTGGCTGTACCGGATCCTGACGAACACGTTCATCAACACGTACCGCAAGAACCAGCGCAACCCCTACCAGGGCACCATCGACGAGCTCGAGGACTGGCAGCTCGGCGGCGCGGAGAGCGTGACGCAGTCGATCTCGGCACGGTCCGCCGAGGCCGACGCCATCGACCACCTGCCGTCCTCCGCCGTGAAGGACGCGCTGCAGGCCATCCCCGAGGACTTCCGGATGGCCGTCTACTTCGCCGACGTCGAGGGGTTCTCCTACCAGGAGATCGCCGACATCATGAAGACCCCTGTGGGGACGGTCATGAGCCGCCTCCACCGTGGACGCCGACTCCTCCGGGGGCTCCTGGCGGACCACGCACGTGAGACCGGCATCGTCCCGGACGCAGCGTCGACGGCGACGATGCGCGGACGCGGCCGGAAGGTTGCTGCGACCTCGGGTCGCGTCGAAGGGAAGGAAGCACGATGAGCGGCTGCGACTGCTCGAAGGCGAAGGCCGAGCTCGAGGAGTTCCTGCACGGGGAGCTCTGCCGCGAGGACGCGGCGGACATCCGTGAGCACATGGAGGACTGCGAGGACTGCACGACCGAGCACCGTGTCGGCGTGGTCCTGATCGAGACGGTCCGTCGCGCGTGCAAGGAGACGGCTCCCGACCAGTTGCGGTCCGAGATCCTCGCCCGCATCCGCGTGGAGCAGGCGACCCACTAGCGCCGGGCAGGCGACCCACTAGCGCCGGGCAGGCGACCCACTGAGGGTCCCCGCAGCCGCTGCGGCTCCGTCGTCACACGGCGGGCTCGGTCGGTAGTGTCGCGTCCATGACCCTCCCCGTCGAGTCGATCACCACCTGGTCCGACACGGACGTCGCCGACGTCGCCGCCCTCGTCCGCTTGCTCGGCCACGTCGTCGACGAGCCCGCCATGCGAGCCCGCCTCGAACGGCTCACGCCCGAGGCCGGTCACCGGACCTGGTTGGTCCGCGACGAGGACGGCCGTGCGGTCGCCGTCGCGGGCGCGCAGGTCACGTGGGCCTACGCGAGCGACGAGCCGACGGCGCAGCTCCTCCTGCTGGTGGTCGACGAGTCTGCCAGGAGGCTCGGCACGGGTTCCGCGCTCATCGGCACCTTCGAGACGTGGGCCGTCGAGCAGGGCGCGCGTCGCCTCAGCGCCGTCAGTGCGGCAGCGACGGACAGCGCGCACCGGTTCTACCAGAAGCGCGGGTACCACGACGCCGGGGTGCGGTACACGAAGATCGCGTAGCGCACCCCGTCGTCGGCGTCAGTCCAGGGCCTTGCTGATGACCTCGGTGGCCTCCTGCGCGGAGCGCTTCGAGGATCCCGTGGCCGGTGCGGCGCTCGCGGCACGGGCGGCGACCGACAGCGGCCGACCGTTCAGGTGCGGCGACAGGTTCATGCAGACGAACGGCCAGGCACCCTGGTTCTCCGGCTCCTCCTGCGCCCACACGACGTCGGCGTCCGGGTAGCCGGCCAGGACCTCGAGGATGCGCTCGAGCGGCAGCGGTGCGAGCTGCTCGAGGCGGACGAGGGCGACGTCGGTGGCTCCGCGCTTCTCGACCTCGGCGCGGAGGTCGTGGTGCACCTTGCCCGAGTGCAGGACGACGCGGCGCACGGCCGACCGGTCCGACACGCGGTCGTCGTCGATGACCTCCTGGAAGGTGCCGCTCGTGAAGGCGTCCACCGCGCTCGTCGCCTGGCGCAGCCGGAGCATGGCCTTCGGCGAGAACACGATGAGCGGCTTCTGGGGGCGCTCCCAGGCCTGGCGGCGCAGCAGGTGGAAGTACGACGCCGGGGTCGACGGCCGTGCCACCACCATGTTGTCCTCGGCGCAGAGCTGCAGGTACCGCTCGATGCGTGCGGACGAGTGGTCCGGCCCCTGCCCCTCGTAGCCGTGGGGGAGCAGGAGCACGAGGCCCGAGCGCTGTCCCCACTTCTGCTCGGCGGAGGAGATGAACTCGTCGATCACGGTCTGGGCGCCGTTGGCGAAGTCGCCGAACTGCGCCTCCCAGAGCACGAGGGCCTCTGGGCGCTCGACCGAGTAGCCGTACTCGAACGCCATCGCCGCGTACTCGCTGAGGAGCGAGTCGTAGATGTACAGGCGAGCCTGGTCCTCGGTGAGGTTCGCGAGCGGCAGCCACTCCTGGCCGTTGACCCGGTCGTGGAACACCGCCTGCCGCTGGACGAAGGTGCCGCGTCGGGCGTCCTGGCCGGCGAGCCGGACGGGCTTGCCCTCGACGAGCAGCGAACCGATCGCCAGGAGCTCGGCCATCGCCCAGTCGATCCCGCCGTTGCGCGTCATGTCGGTGCGCTTCGACAGCAGCTGCTGCAGCTTCGGGTGGATCGAGAAGCCGGCCGGCGGGTTGCTGTGCGCGTCGCCGATCGCGTGGACGAGCTCCTCGGAGACCGCGGTGTCGTGCACCTCGTTCTCGGAGTCGTCACGCTGCGCGGCCGGGCGTTCGAGGCCCTGCACGGCGCCGTCGTCGTCGACCGTGATCACCGGGATCGTGCCGGTCTGCGCCTCGTGCGTCTCGGCGAAGGCGCGTTCCAGGCGGTCCTGGAAGTCGCGGTGCGCCTCGTCGTACTCCTCCTGCGTGATGTCGCCGCGGCCGACGAGGGCCTCGGTGTAGAGGGTGCGGACGGAGCGCTTCGCCTCGATGAGGTTGTACATCATCGGCTGCGTCATCGAGGGGTCGTCGCCCTCGTTGTGGCCGCGGCGGCGGTAGCAGATGAGGTCGATGACGACGTCGCGGTGGAACTCCTCGCGGTACGCGAAGGCGAGCTCCGCGACGCGGGCCACGGCCTCGGGGTCGTCGCCGTTCACGTGGAAGATCGGCGCCTGGATCGTCTTCGCGACGTCGGTGGAGTACACCGAGCTGCGGGCCGACTCCGGCGGCGTGGTGAACCCGACCTGGTTGTTGATGACGAGGTGCACGGTTCCGCCGGTGCGGTAGCCGCGCAGCTGGGACATCTGCAGTGTCTCGACCACGACACCCTGGCCGGCCATCGCCGCGTCGCCGTGCACCAGCACGGGGAGGACGCCGAACGTGCCTGGTGCCTCACGGTCCTGCTTGGCGCGGACGATGCCCTCGAGCACGCCGTCGACGGCCTCGAGGTGAGACGGGTTCGCGGCGATGGTCACCGGGATCGCGGTGCCGTCCGACGCGCGGAACACGCCCTCGGTGCCGACGTGGTACTTCACGTCGCCCGAGCCCTGCCCCGACACGGAGCCCGGGAGCGAGGAGCCCTCGAACTCACGGAAGATCTGCCCGTACGTCTTGCCGGCGATGTTCGTCAGCACGTTGAGGCGGCCGCGGTGCGCCATGCCGATGGCGACCTCGTCGAGGCCGGCGGTCGCGGCGTGCTGGATGAGGGTGTCGAGGAACGCGATGGTCGACTCGCCGCCCTCGAGCGAGAAGCGCTTCTGGCCGACGTACTTCGTCTGCAGGAACGTCTCGAACGCCTCGGCCTCGTTGAGCTTGCCGAGGACACGCAGCTGCTCGTCCTTCGACGGCTTCGAGTAGGGGACCTCGATGTGGGCCTGCACCCAGCGACGCTGCTCCGGGTCCTGGATGTGCATGTACTCGATGCCGACCGTGCGGCAGTAGGCGTCGCGGAGGATCCCGAGCACGTCGCGCAGCGGGGCGTTCGTGGTGCCGGCGAGACCACCCGTGACGAACTCGCGGTCGAGGTCCCAGAAGGTCAGCCCGTGGCTCTCGATCTCGAGGTCGGGGTGCGTGCGCTGCCGGTACTCCAGGGGGTCGATGTCCGCCATCAGGTGCCCGCGGACGCGGAAGCTGTTGATGAGCTCCTGCACGCGCGCGGTCTTGTTGACCCGGTGCGCCAGGTCGACGTTGATGTCGTTCGCCCACTGGATCGGCTTGTACGGGATCCGGAGCGCCGCGAAGATGCCCTCGTAGAAGCCGTGCTCGCCGATGAGGCGCTCGTGCACCTTCTTGAGGTACTCGCCCGAGCCCGCACCCTGGATGACGCGGTGGTCGTAGGTGCTCGTCAGCGTGATCGTCTTGCCGATGCCGAGCTCGACGAGGGTCTTCGACGCCGAACCCTGGAACTGTGCGGGGTACTCGAGGGCGCCGGCGCCGATGATCGAGCCCTGCCCCTTCGTCAGGCGCGGCACCGAGTGCACGGTGCCGATGCCGCCCGGGTTCGTCAGCGAGATCGTCGTGCCCTGGAAGTCGGTCGGCGTGAGCTTGTTGTCGCGGGCGCGCTTGACGAGGTCCTCGTAGGCGGAGAGGAACTGGCCGAACGTCAGGGTCTCGGCGCGCTTGATGCTCGGGACGAGCAGGGACCGGGAGCCGTCCTTCTTCGGGACGTCGATCGCGATGCCGAGGTTCACGTGCGCCGGCTGGACGACGAAGGGCTTGCCGTCGCGCTCCTCGTAGAACACGTTCTGGCTCGGGAAGTCCTTGAGCGCCTGGACCATCGCCCAGCCGATCAGGTGCGTGAACGAGATCTTGCCGCCGCGTGCCCGACGCAGGTGGTTGTTGATGACGATGCGGTTGTCGATCATCAGCTTCGCCGGGATCGTCCGCACGCTCGTCGCCGTCGGGACGGTGAGCGAGGCGTCCATGTTCGACGCCAGGGTCTTCGCCATGCCCCGGAGCGGGGTGGCGACGTCCTCGTGGGTCTCCTCGTGGTCGTCGGCCTCGTCGTTCGCCTCGGCCGGGATCGGCTGCGGCGTCGGCTGGCGGGACGTCGTCTTCGCCTGGATCGGGCCGGCCTTGGCCTCGGCGGGGGCGTCACCGGTCGCGGGCTGTTGGGTCGACGACTGCTGGGCCGTGGACTGCTGGCCCCCGGACGGTGCCGGGGCGGACGTCGGAGCCGGCGCTGCCGGAGCGTCACCACCCTGCGTGCGGTGGTAGCTCTCGAGGACCGGCCACCAGGACTTGTCGACCGACTCCTTGTCCGCGACGAACTGCTCGTAGAGCTCGTCGACGAGCCACTCGTTCGCCCCGAATTCGCCCGCGGTCTCGTCCGTTCCGGTCAGATGGCTCGACACAGCCGATCGCCCACTCTCCGTCGATAGATGCTCGTGTGTGTCGTGCGCGGCAACCCTGCCCCGCACAGGTCCCAAGCCTAGCCGCTCACAGATGACCGTTCGGTGTCAGCAGAAGGCGGGTCGCGCCTCCAGACAGGGTCTCGCGCGTGTCGCGCCGGAGGCGGGCCGAGCCGTCCAGACCGGCCACCCGGCGGAGCCGTACAGTGGGGCCCATGAGGTTCTACGAGACGCGGCCGACACACGACCTGACCTACTCCGACGTCTTCCTCGTCCCCAGCCGCTCGGCGGTGACGAGCCGCTTCGACGTGGACCTCTCGACGAACGACGGCACCGGTGCCACCATCCCGATCGTCAGCGCGAACATGAACTCGGTCACCGGCCCGCGGCTCGCGGCCACCCTCGCCCGCCGCGGTGGCCTCGGCGTGCTCCCGCAGGACATGCACCTGCAGGACCTCGACGCCGCGATCCGGTGGGTGAAGGACCAGCCGGTCGACTTCGACACCGCCTACGACCTCGGCGCGGACACCACCGTCGCCGAGGCCCTCGAGCAGCTCCTCCCCGTCGCCGGTCGTGGTGTGGTCGTGCGCGAAGCGTCGGGGGAGTACCTCGGCTGCGTGCCCGCCGGACGCCTCGGCACTGCCGGCCCGGACGCCACGCTCGGCGACCTGCTGCACGGCGCGTCCACCGCGGTCGACGCCGAGGACGCCGGCACGCCCCGCCACGTGTACGACGTGCTCAGTGGTGCAGAGGTCGACTTCGCGCCGGTGGTCCGGCACGGCAAGGTCGTCGGCACGGTGAGCCAGACGAGTGCGATCCGCTCCGACATCTACACACCGGCCGTCGACGCCTCCGGCCGGCTCCGCGTCGCCGCGGCGATCGGCATCAACGGCGACGTCGCCGCGAAGGCGCAGGCCCTCGCCGCGGCCGGTGTCGACGTCCTCGTCCTCGACACCGCGCACGGACACCAGGAGGGCATGCTCCGCGCCCTCCGCACGGTGGCCGCCCTCGGACTCGACATCCCGCTCGTCGCCGGCAACGTCGTCACCGCCGACGCCGTCGCACACCTCGTCGACGCCGGCGCGAGCATCATCAAGGTCGGTGTCGGCCCCGGCGCCATGTGCACCACCCGCATGATGACCGCCGTCGGTCGGCCGCAGTTCTCGGCCGTCCTCGAGACGGCCGCAGCAGCCCGGTCGCTCGGCGCGCACGTGTGGGCAGACGGCGGCGTGCGGTACCCCCGCGACGTCGCACTCGCCCTGGCTGCTGGCGCGTCCGCCGTGATGATCGGCTCCTGGTTCGCCGGCACGCTCGAGGCGCCCGGTGTGCTCCGCCGCGACGAGACCGGTCGCGCCTACAAGGAGAGCTGGGGCATGGCGTCCGCGAAGGCCGTCCGGGAGCGCTTCGAGCGACTCGACCCGTACGAGCGGGCCCGCAAGGCGCTCTTCGCCGAGGGCATCTCGTCGTCGACCATCTACCTCGACCCGGAGCGGCCCTCGGTGGAGGACCTGCTCGACATGATCACCGCCGGTGTCCGCAGCTCGGCGACCTACGCGGGCGCGTCCTCGCTCGCCGAGTTCTCCGAGCGGGCGCTCGTCGGCATCCAGTCGGCCGCCGGCTACGAGGAGGGCAAGCCGCTCCCCGTCAGCTGGTAGCGCGCGGCGCGCGGCGCGCGCACGCGCCGGCCGCGGGTCTCGCGAAAGCGACAGGCTCCCGCCACATCCCCGCGGGGATCTGTCGCCATGGCGGGACGGACGGTTCCGCTCGGCGGCGCACTGTCGCTTCGGCGGGGTGCTCGCGACCACGGACGGACTGGAGGCGCGTGGCAGGCTG
>Ga0302349_1000420_pt1 | contig 52410 bp, 40 predicted proteins | sample PhyAR1_FD_202176 | JGI IMG/M metagenome (GOLD analysis project Ga0302349, IMG submission 202176) | Leaf surface microbial communities from alfalfa plants in UC Gill Tract Community Farm, Albany, California, United States - DLSL A.R1... | ecosystem: Host-associated > Plants > Phyllosphere >... | reverse complement strand
CATAAAAGTGTCTGTTCATCATCATTCAGGTGTGTCGGTGTATGACGGTGCCCGTAGGCGAGCACCGTAGGATTTCAAAGACTCTGAGACTTACTGATAAGAGAGTACGAAGTCAGCGGCACCAGAGAATGAACCCGGTACTACAGCCTGACCATCACCTTGCAGGTAAGCAGACATAGCGATGGTGGTATCGTCCGCCGTCAGGGTAGTTGCTGCAGATTCCTGACCCAGCTTGATTTGTTTTTCAGATGCGTCGTTGATAACGATCGCCGCACCACTTGCAGTACCTGAAATACCCCATGCCTCAGGCATGTTAGTGTCTGCGGTACCGCTCCAGGTGGCGGTGACCGTTTTATAGGTGTTGATATCGCAATTCTGCAGAGCAATTTCGAACGGAACCGGAGAGGATTTACCGTTATTTGCCAGTGTTGAATTAGATACCTGTCCCAGGTCAACGGTCTGATCTGCGGTAGCTGGAGAGATTGAGCATGGTGAGTCAATAATTTCACCTTTAAAATGTACGGTACCGTGACCCTGACCACCAACAGTGCCCGATGCCGCAGCATTTGCGAAACTGCTAACCATAGCCATGCTTAAACCCATTGCCAGTGCAATTTTTGAAAACTTCATTTATATTTTCCTGTTTAACGTTATTGCAAAAAACAAAGTCACACTCACCTGATTCCAAAATAAAAATACCATGTCCTGATCAGGCGAATACATTTGACGGCGGCAATAATATAAAAACGAAAAGTTTTGTCAAATTATGACAAAAAGAGTAACGCTAAAAATAAAAGTATTTAAAAACAATTAGTTATGCTCATGTGAACGCAAAAACAAAATAAAAAACAGAGCACCAATGAAATTAAAGACAAAACGTCCTCACCGATCAGATCAAAAGGACAAAACAATATTTTATAGGGGATTCATCGCATAAAGCGACTTAGAAGAAAAATAGGAAGAATAAAAACCACTTTCATTAGCAACAATAAAACAACACAACGCCGCGCAAGTTGATATTAATTAAAATGAAATGTTAAGAAATAATATATATTCTTTTCTTTGAATAGGAATATTCTCCCGGGCGATGTTTTATGCTTAACGCCCTGACTTACACCGTGAGATAAATTTATTGCGAATATTCCTAATAAATTATCGGACATTCCCTTGTGTCACACGCAGATATAGGAAAACTCCCCTCGCTATATTTGGTTATTTTTATCATCTTTACTCTACGCTACGTGGTTTTACGTTATCTTCCTCCCATCAACCTTTATCGCGTCCCCTATATTTGCTGTATTACGAACCTAACCTGCCTGTTATGGGTCATCTGAAAGCCGATCTTATGGTCATAAGCTGAGTGGGAAGAGTTGATTAGGAGGAAAATGTCAGGGTTCAAAGAGCAGGCAGCCCAGATCGTTCGCCAGACCAGGGGCAACTCTCGGTATCGCAGCGTGTCCGGTTATCATTCAACCGGCTACAGTCGGATAGTACTCTGAATGGTTCTTCTGGTGGCAGATACAATGCAAATGATACCCGGACGCTTATGGGTCATAAAAGATAGGAAATGACAGATAAATATAACGACGATCGTGACCTGGGATGGAAGCGGCTGGTGGTCAAAAAACAATCCGTTTTGCAGAAGAGTTTTGCAGGGGCTTTGCAGAAGACCCTTTTGCCCGCCTCCGAAAACAGCGCAAACTGTGTTCAGCTCCCTCCGTTTGAGGCTTAACGCTGTCCGGCAATCGATCGGACCGGGCGGTCAGTTCGGCGCCGTTTCAGCTGTGCTGTCAGCTGGCTGGATAACTCCCCCGGAACGACCTGTCTCAGAATATCAGCATCCCCGCTTAGCGCCGACAGCCTGGCGCTGGCGGCCTGAGGCGATACGGCAGACACACTGCCACGGTTACCCGCTTAGCGGATCAGCGAATAAAAAAACGCGTTAACAGTTCCGCCAATTTTTCCGGCTGTTCGTCGGGAATAAAATGCCCGCATTTCCCGATAACCGCACCGCTGACCTGCTCAGCCACGGCGCGCAGCGGGGTCGCCATATCCGGAATCGAACCCCGATCGGCACTGACCGCCAGTAACGGCAGCGCCAGCTTCCCGGCCTGCGCGCGCTGGCGGTTCTGACGGGCTGACTGATCGACGGCGCGGTAATAGGCCAGTGCGGCACGCAACGCTCCCGGCTGCTGGTAAATGCGCAGATATTCAGCCCGCGCGGCCGCGTCGATCTGGCGGGGATTGGCCGCTTTACGATTAAAAAACCAATCCAGGTAAATCCCTTCCCGGCCCGCAATCATCGCTTCCGGCAGGTCGCTGACGCAGTGAAAGGCGAAATGCCATGTTTTCCATGCGTTATCGCCGGCTAACGGCAGCGACTCAGGCAGCGTAATGCCCGGAATGCCGCCATCCAGCAGCGCCAGCTGGCTGACGTGATGCGGATACTGCGCCGCCAGCGACCAGGCCACCCAGGCACCAATATCGTGCCCCACCAGATGAAAACGCGTCATGCCCAGCTGCTGTAACAGTGCCATCACCCGCTGCGCCACCGTATCGGTATCGTAACCCTCAGCAGGAAAGTCCGAGTCGCCCTGTCCTGACAGGTCAGGCGCAATGACATGAAAGTGGTCAGCCAGCCCAGGGATGACGTCTCGCCACGCATAGCTGCTTTGCGGAAAACCGGCGAGCAGCACCACCACGTCCGCGTTTTCTCGCCCGGCACTAAGATAGTGAAAACGGATCTCATCCACGCTGGCAAAGTGATGCTGATAGTGTTGAGGATATTGCATGATGTCGCTCCATAATTTAGGAAACGTTCGTTTCCATATTAGCTAAAAAATTTAGTCGAGGATTTTCAGGGCCAGCGGGATAACGCTCTCATCGGGTCGGGTGGCAGCCACTTTACCGGCCACCCGCATTCCCAGCACAATGCATAACAGCAGCGAGGCGGTCGCTTCAGCATTCAGTGCTGCATTGATCGAACCATCCTGCTGCCCCAGAACGATAAGCTGCCGCAGATTCTGCTGATTGCGCGTCAGCGCGTCACTGACCGCATCGGCCAGATCGTCATCCAGCGTCTGCAGTTCAACGGCACTGCCGGCGACCAGACAGCCGCGTTCGCCTTCAATATCACGTACTGATTCCACATAAAATTGCAGCAGTGCTGCCAGCCTGGCGCGACCGTTTTCACACTGCGCCAGCCGCTCGCTCAGCGCGGCGTTGCGTAATGAGAGGTAGCGTGCAAACACCTGCGCGAACAGCGAGCGTTTATCCGTGAACGCTTTGTAAATGCTGCCGGTGGTGAGCTGCATCGCGCGGCTGAGATCGCCTATCGAGGTGGCGTGATACCCTTTTTCGCGGAAGATCTGCATCGCGCTGTCCAGCACCGCGTCAGTCTCAAATTCTCGCGGCCGGCCCCGCTCTTTCACCGGATGATGATGGCCCATCGCCTTACCTTTAGGAAATGATCATTTCCTTAAAAATAAGCCATCTTCCTCAGGAAAAAAAGGGCTGGCTTCCTGAATTTATCAACAGCCAGAACGGAAACCGTCACGCCTGCCGGATACACTGCCGTCTGACCTGACGCAAAGCACCGTCATCTGCCGCTCATCTATACTGCAAACTATCCTCAATCAAGGAGCGCCCTCATGGAACTGAGCTGGTTCACTCTCTGGCCGCCTCTGGCCCGCGTACTTTTTGTTCTCGCCTCACTCACTATCATTCTCAGCGGTTTGTATCTGGCCGCGCCGTGGATTAACCAGGTCCTGCTGGCGATGCTGTTATCGATCATGCTCGATCCGCTGATTAGCTGGCTGGAGAGGAGACGCATACCGCGCATTCTGTCGACCTTACTGGTCATTATTCTGATGCTGATGGTGGTGGTATTTACCATCATTAAACTGACGGTGCTGACCCCCGATCTGATGCAGCTCAGCCGTCAGGCACCGCTGCTGCTGGCAGCCCGGCTGGAACAGCTCACGCTGGTGTTCGCCCGGCTGGATATCGGCATGACGCCCGACCAGCTATTAACCTTTATCGATGCCGGTGCCGTGGTGCGAATTGTCACCGCTTTTCTGACGCAGATCCCCGGCGTTATCTCCTGGTGGATCATGGTTTTTTTGATGCTGCTGTTTATGTTGTATGAATTACCGCTGCTGAAACGCGCGCTTCAGCAGCGGGTAGCCGGAAAGCATCAGGCGATTTATCAGGCGTTGCAGGAAGGGATACTGAGCGTGATTGTTTATGCCCGCGTCAAAACCCTGACCAGCCTGCTGGGCGCGCTTATTGTCGGAACCGGCGCGCAATTGCTGGGTCTGAAATTTGCCTTTTTCTGGGGCGTGCTGATGTTTGTCTTTAACTATGTGCCGGTGCTCGGCTCGTTTCTGGCGGCGATCCCGCCGGTGATCCAGAGTTACATACTGTTTGATCTGCAGATGGCGCTGGCGGTGGCCGGCTTCTTTATGGTGCTGAATCTCTGTCTGAGTTCAGTCATTGAACCGCTGCTGATTGGAAAGCGGCTTGATATGTCCTTAACCAGCCAGCTGCTGGCGTTTCTGTTCTGGCAGGCACTGTTGGGCATAACCGGGGCAATACTGGCGATACCGTTAACCTATCTGATCAAAAAAGTCCTGCTGGCGGGCTATCCGCAACAGCAGGACTCACAGACAACATTAACGCAGTGAGGCGGCTTTATTACGCCATGAACGGGTCAGACGTTTTTCAATCTCGACCACGATGAAGATCGCCATACTGACAATCAGGGAGATCAGCCAGTAGTTGATCGGCAGCGGACGGGTGCCAAACAGCGTATTCATCAGCGGCACATAGATAATAATCGCCTGCAGCACGATCAGTACCAGCGTCACCAGCCAGATACCGCGGTTTTTCAGCAGACCGCGATCCAGTGAGAAGCCATCAGCGTTACGGCAGTTGAGCATATAGGCCCACTGTGCGGTAACCAGCATCTGCAGCAGCACGGTGCGGATAAATTCCGCACTGTAGCCACGCGGTTGCAGCCAGGCTTCCAGCACGAAGGCGCTGATGGAGATCAGCAGGCCGACAAACACCACGCGCCAGATGGCGTAACCATCCATGACGTGCGCTTTCACATTGCGCGGCGGACGCCGCATGGCATTCGCTTCCGCTGGTTCAAATGCCAGACCAAACGACAGCGTGGCAGAGGTCGCCATGTTCATCCACAAAATCTGCACCGGCGTTAGCGGCAGCAGGTTACCCATCAGGATGGCGATAATAATCAGCAAGCCCTGCGCCAGGTTAGTCGGCATGATGAAAAGAATGGTCTTCTTGAGGTTGTCGTAAACCCGACGTCCCTCTTTTACCGCAGCGGCGATAGTGGCAAAGTTGTCGTCAGCCAGGATCATGTCTGCCGCTTCTTTTGTCACTTCGGTGCCTTTAATCCCCATCGCAATACCGACGTTAGCCTGTTTCAGCGCCGGCGCATCGTTGACGCCGTCGCCGGTCATACCGACGATTTCGCCACTGGCTTCCAGCGCTTTTACCAGCCGCAGTTTATGTTCCGGGCTGGTACGGGCGAAGATATCGTAAGTTTTCGCCGCCTCAGCCAGCTCGGCATCGTTCATGTGTTCCAGCTGATAACCGGTGATGGCGGCCTGGCTGTTGCCGATACCCAGCATCTGACCGATCGCCATCGCGGTTTCCTGATGGTCACCGGTGATCATTTTGACGCGAATACCCGCCTGCTGGCACTCATCGATGGCCGCGATCGCTTCAGGGCGCGGCGGGTCCATCATGCAGGCAAGCCCCAGCAGCACCATGTCATGCTTCAGCTCATCATGATCGAGCGAGGTAACCGGCGCAGCGGTTTTCTTCCAGGCCGCGGCCACGGTGCGTAATCCTTCACTGGCGTAAGTCGTGATGGCTGCGTCCCAGTAAGCACGGTCAATCGGCTCGACGCCTTCCGGCGTTTGCTGCTGCTGACACAGATTCAGCAGCACATCGGGCGCGCCGGTCAGCAGCACATAGGATTCACCGCCGGCCACACAGCTGACCGACATATATTTATACAGGGAGTCGAACGGCAGTTTGCTGACTACCTCAACCGGCACGGCGCTGGTCATCCCCTTCGCCGCCAGCACTTTCAGCGCACCTTCGGTCGGGCCACCGACAATGGTCCAGTGTCCCTGATTGTCCTGACGAAGCTGACTTTCATTGCAGGTGTCTACCGCGTGCAGGAACTGTTGAAACAGCGGGTCCTGCGCCGCATTCGCGCCGTCGCCTGCAGCCTGCTCGGCAACAATCTCCCCTTTCGGTTCATAACTGTTGCCGCTGACGCGCCAGCGGCTTTTCGCCAGCACCACCGCTTTTACCGTCATCTCGTTCATCGTCAGCGTGCCGGTTTTATCCGAGCAGATCACGGACATCGCACCCAGCGTTTCAACGGTAGGCAGCTTGCGGATAATCGCCTGGGTACGCGCCATCGACTGCACGCCCAGCGACAGGATGATGGAAATAATGGCGGGCAACCCTTCCGGAACCGCAGCAACCGCCAGGCTGATAACCGACAGCGACAGTTCGCCCAGCGGAATATCGCGCAGCAGGTAGCCAAAAATGAACAGCGCCACCATCATCAGCAGGATGATGAAGAAGATCGCTTTCCCCAGCTTGTCGATCTGCACCAGCAGCGGCGTTTTCACCTCTTTAATGCCGCTGATCATCTCATTGATATGGCCGAGTTCGGTATCTCCTCCGCTGGCAATGACCACGCCCGCCGCAGTGCCTGAACTGACGGTGGTGCCTGAAAAGGCCAGATTCAGGCGATCGCCCAGCGATTTTTCGCCGCTCAGCGTATCGACACTTTTCGATACCACCGTCGACTCACCGGTCAGAATCGCCTCTTCAACCCGCAGATTGTTGACTTCGAACAGCCGCAAATCAGCCGGAATCTTATCGCCGGGCCGTAGCATCACCACATCGCCAATCACGATATCCCGCGTCGGCACGGTGACCTGCTTTCCATCACGCACCAGCATCGCCTCATTCGCCAGCATGTTCTGGATGCTTTTCAAAGATTTCTCGGCGTTGCTTTCCTGGATAAAACCGATGAGCGCATTGATGACAGCAACGCCGAGAATGACAAAGGTATCCACCCAGTGGCCCATGATCGCCGTGATCACCGCCGCTGCCAGCAGGATATAAATCAGTACATCTTTGAAATGCGCGATAAATTTTATCAGCGCCGATTTTTCCGCTTTTTGTGGCAGTGCGTTCGGACCATATTTCTTTAGCCGCTCCTGAGCGGTAGCGGAGGTTAATCCCGCTGAGGAACTTTGCAGGTCAGTAAATATCTCTGTCACACTACGCTGATACCAGGTACGCTCTGATAAAGCCGGCGCTTTATCCTGTTTTTCGTTGTTTAGCATATATAAACCCCGTGCCATTAAGCGATGAATTAAACGCGAAATTTAAAAAAATGCATTTTGCGGGATACGATACCCACAGGTAATGACCGACATCATTTTTCAGCAAAAAAGGTATGGTGGATGACAGGAAATGGCTAAATTAAATTTAACCTATATTATCAGAATGACAACGTTGTTTTTGTTTAACTCAGGTTTATACCTGTTCGTGCACTCTGCACCGTTTCAGATCGTGGCAGACAAAAGGAAACATTGATGAAAAAACAGAGCATTATCGTGCTTTGCGGTTTCGTTATTCTCGCGGTTGCCGCGACCACGCTGGTGGGGCTATTGACCTGGCTGGTCGTCTCGCAAATGGCAAACTAATAGGTAACAAACGAAGCGGCACTGCCGTCTGGCTAAAAATATTTTGAGTGCGTTAAACTTATTTTTAAATCGGTGGCGATAAGCATCAGGTAACTTTATTCCTCAACGCTTATTAAACCGCGGCTAAAATAGCTGATGTTAAGGCGAAGAAAATGATCAAACACAAAGTTATTTCCGTTTTGCTCTGTTGTGTTTTTATGACAGCGTGTGACGAGAAAAAAGAGCCTGATGCGCCACCTCCGCGCGTAATTAAAGTTTTCACCCTGGAAAGCAATCACGCCGAAAATATCCGTGTTTTTCCTGCGCGTATTCAGGCCGGTGACAACACCGATCTGGCTTTTAAGCGCGCAGGCCAGTTGGTTACGCTGGATATTCGTGACGGAACAACAGTTAAAGCGGGACAGACTCTCGCGACCCTCAACGACGCCGAAGCGCAATTACGGGTGCGTGACCGCCAGACCAGCCTGCAACTGGCGGAACGTCAGTACCAGCGATTCCGCACGCTGGCACAGCGCAGTGCGGTTTCAAAGTCAGAGATGGATATCCAGACCGCCAATCGCGATGCGGCGGCAACGGCGTTAAAACTTGCCAGAGAAGAGTTACAGTTCCTCACGCTACGTGCTCCGTTTGATGGTGTGATCGCGCAGGTTCAGGTGCGGAATCATCAGGTGGTCGCGGCAGGTCAGCCTGTGGCGCTGCTGACTCGCGCAGACCTGCTGGATGTGATCTTTACCCTGCCAGAAACCCTGTTTGCCAGTCTGGATATCCAGAACATCCATTACCAGCCCGAAGTCCAGTTTAATGCGCTGCCGGGACGCGTCTTTAAGGCGCAATACAAGGAACACACCAGCCAGACCAACGCCGCCACGCTGACCTATCAGGTGGTGCTGACCATGCCGCGGCCGACAGATTTACCCGGCGTGGCGGGGCTGAGCGGCTCGGTGCGCGTCCAGTTGCACAATCTCCCCAACGCACCTGCCCAGCCTCGTCTGGTGGTGCCTGCCGCCGCCGTGTTTAATCCCAATCACAGCCCGACTAATCAGCCGCACGTCTGGCTGGTGGAACAACAGGGCGATGTGCTGCGGGTCAAAGATCGTCAGGTTGAGGTCGGCAGGCTGAGTGCGCAAGGTGTTGAGATTGTCAGCGGACTGCAGCCGGGTGATCGGATTGTCGCCGCCGGAGTTGGCGAACTGCGTGACGGTGAAGCGGTACGCATCTGGCAGCGCGAGCGGGGGTTATAATGCGTATTCAGCAGCATTTCCTCGATAAGCCGATCCGCTACTGGATGGTCATTCTGCTGCTGGGCGTGGGCGGAATTTATGCCCTGCTCAATATCGGACGACTGGAAGATCCGCTCTTTACCATCAAATCCGCGGTAATAGTGACCGCCTATCCCGGTGCCTCGGCGCAGCAGGTTGAGGAAGAGGTCACCCTGCCGCTGGAAAACGCCCTGCAACGTCTGCCTTCGCTGGATAATGTCAGTTCCATATCTGCAAATGGCCTGTCGCAGATCACCGTCAATATCCATACCCGTTATCTCGCCGATCAGCTACCCCAGATCTGGGACGAACTGCGTCGTCGGGTGGATGATGCAGCCCGCCAGTTTCCTCCGGGCGTTCAGGCACCGCTGGTGAATGACGATTTCGGTGATGTTTATGGCTACTTCTTTGTCATCCACGGCAAAGACTTCACCAACAGCGAACTGCGTAACTATGCCGATCAGCTGCGACGCGATCTGGTGCTGGTGCCTGGCGTGGCAAAAGTCGCGGTGGCGGGCGTTGAGCAGGAAGAGATACGCATTGCGCTCTCCGCCAGCAAAATGACCGCCTACGGCATGACACCGCAGCGGGTGGCCGATCTGCTCAGCCGCCACAACAGCGTGGCCAATGCCGGTAGCGTGCGGGTGGACAGTGAATCGATCCGTTTCCATCCCACTGGCGAACTGCAGACGCTTGAGGATCTGGCCAGCCTGCCGATTCTGCCCGCCGGCAGCCCGCAAAATGTTCATCTGCGCGACATCGCAACCCTGACGCGCGGCGTCACCGATAATCCGGCCAACCTCTACTTTGCCGATGGCGAAGCGGCCCTGGCTATCGGCGTCTCGTTTGCGCCTGGCGTTAACGTGATTGACGTGGGCGATGCGCTTTCAAACAAGCTGGCACGCTATCAGCAGGAGACGCCTGCGGGCATCAGCCTTAACGTGTTCTATAACCAGGCCCATGAGGTTAAGCAGTCGGTCGATGGCTTCATCCTTAACTTCCTGATGGCCCTGGCGATAGTGGTGGGTACGCTGCTGTTGTTTATGGGGCTGCGCAGCGGGCTGGTGATTGCCGCCTCGCTGGCACTCAACGTGCTGGGTACGCTGCTGATCATGGATCTGTTCAGCCTGGAGCTGCAGCGAATATCATTGGGAGCGTTAATTATTTCGCTGAGTATGCTGGTCGATAACGCCATCGTGGTGGTTGAAGGAGTCAAAATTGATCACCAGCGCGGCCAGCCGTTGCAGCAGGCGATGACCCGGATGATCCGGCGAAGCGCCCTGCCGCTGCTGGGCGCTACCGTGATTGCCATCATCGCCTTTGCCCCGATCGGCCTGTCGCAGGACTCCACCGGTGAGTATTGTAAATCACTGTTCCAGGTGTTGCTGATTTCGCTGATGCTGAGCTGGGTTACCGCCCTGACCTTAACGCCGGTGTTTATCCGCTGGAGCGAGCAGCGCCAGCCAACCCGTCAGCCAGAGCAGCAAGAGGCGCCCTATCAGGGCATCGTTTTCCGGCTTTACCGTCAGGCGCTGAGTGGATTACTGCGTTTCCGGCTGACCACGCTGACGGTCATGGTGGCGTTGCTGGCACTGTCACTGTATGGCTTCGGCCTGGTGAAACAGAACTTCTTCCCCTCTTCCAGCACACCGATCTTTTTTACCGATCTCTGGCTGCCCTACGGCACCGATATCCACTACACCGCTGACACAGCCGCCTCTGTTGCACGTTATATCAATCAGGACCCGGCCACAGAAGCGACGGTCACCACCGTCGGTCAGGGCGCGCTGCGCTTTACGCTGACCTATGATGGCGCCCGCCAGTACAGCAACTTTGCGCAGATCATGGTGCGGGTGAAAGATGCCCGTCAGCTCGATGCGCTAGTGCTGAAAACGGAAGCCTATATTCAGCAGCACTATCCGCAGGTCAATGAGCGGATTAAACGCATTCAGTTTGGCAGCGCCAGCGACAGCGCCATCGCCCTGCGCGTGATCGGCCCTGACCCGGAAAAACTGCGCCACATCGCCAGCCAGCTGGATGCCATTTTCCTTGCGGATGGCACCACGTTCCCGGTACGCAATGACTGGCAGGAACGCAGCAAAGTCATCCGGCCGCTCTATTCAGCGCTGCGCGGTCAGGAGCTGGGCATTGATAAACGCGACATCGATCAGGCCCTGAGAATGAATTTCAGCGGTGATGCGGTGGGGATTTTCCGCGACGGCTCCCGACTGATGCCGGTGATGCTCTATCCCACAGATGAAGAGCGACAGGATATCGACCATATCGCCAATATTCAGCTCTGGAGCGCCGCACTACAGCACTTCGTTCCGCTTAGTAATGTGATCGCCGACTTCCGGCTGGAATGGGAAAATCCGTTGATTATGCGCCGCGATCGGATGCGGGTGCTGACGGTGCAAACCGATCCCGATCCCGCCTCTGGCCTGACCGCTGCACAGATTGTGGCGCGGGTAAAGCCGCAAATCGATCAACTTGCCTTACCGAGCGGCTACCGGCTTGAATGGGGCGGCGAGCTGGAGAGTTCGCGTGAAGCGCAGAGTGGTTTGCTGAGTTCGCTTCCGGTGGGATTCCTGGCCATGTTCGTGATTACCATTCTGATGTTCAATTCGCTGCGCGACGCGCTGGCGATCTGGATCACCGTGCCACTGGCACTGATCGGCGTGACCTTTGGCTTCTTACTGACCGGCATTCCGTTTGGCTTTATGGCGCTGATAGGGCTGCTCAGCCTGTCGGGAATGCTGATCCGCAACGGCATCGTGCTGGTGGAGGAGATTCGTCTGTTCCAGCAGGAAAAACCGCTGCAGCAGGCGATCATTGATGCCGCAACCTCACGTCTGCGCCCGATTCTGCTTACCGCCTTTACCACGGTGCTGGGCTTGCTGCCGCTGCTGCGCGACGTCTTCTTCCAGAGCATGGCAGTGGTGATCATCTTTGGTCTGGGCTTCGCCACCGTTTTAACCCTGCTGGTGCTGCCGGTGATCTATCGCTGCTTCCACGGGCGGGAGGCGAAAAATGAATAAAAGCGGGCTGGCGATGCTGAAGATGCTGGCCTGCATCACTGCCGTCTCCTTTTTTACTTTTTATCAGAGTTACGACAGCTACCACTACGACTCGGATCTGGCGCTGAACGTGCTGAGCTTCGTCTCAACCATCGCCACGCCGCTCTATTTTTTACTGAGCGGCTATATGGATGCGGGCGAGCAGCATACGTCAGCCTGGCAACTGGGCAAAATCCGCCGCATTTTGCTGATTTTCCTCTTCTGGTTTAGCTTTTTCTGGTTTGCCGGCCTGCACAAGAAGGGCTATTTAATCCAGCCGTGGTTTGTGATCGCGTTAATCTTCATCTATGCCTCACATCCGCTGATCGACCGGCTGATCCGTACGCCTGGCAAGATGGCGCTGGGGATACTGCTGCTGCTGATCTTTGCCTTTGTCTACGATCTGATGGCCAGTCTCTACCCCAATCAGCGGGCGTTTTCACTGTTGCCGCAATACCGCATCTGGACCTGGGTGCTTTACTACCTGTCAGGACGGCTGATGGCGGCACCACAGGTGATACGCCTGCTGATGTCGCCCCGCGTGATCAAAAGTAGCCTGCTGTTACTGCCCGCGGTCTGGCTGTTCACCTGGCTCTATGAGCGCTACTACTTCATCGCCCGTTTTTTTGCCACCAGCAATGAGGTCGTGCTCACCGGCTCGCAGGTTTACCTGCTGGTGCTGCTGATTGTGATCAGCATTAATGCCATCAGGCTGCCGGAAAACAGGCCGTGGATAACCTCATTTCTGACCACGCTGGGCAAAACCATGACCGGCGTTTACATCCTGCACTATCTGATCTTCAATCTGCTGGCACTGGCCATCAGGATTCAGACGCTGGGCGATAAACTGCTGGTGATCGCCCTGACGCTGCTGTTTTCGATGGTCATCTCACTGCTGATGCTGCGTATTCCCGGCGTTAGTAAACTGATCAGCCTGTAACCGAGCCGCCGCCTGTTCGGTAGCCTGACGACGCGTGGCGATAAAGGCTGCCATGCCCGCTCTCGCCTGTTCCACCTCTTCGGCCGGAGCGGTCCGGGGCGAACCACTGTTGAATGGTGGCGCCGGATCGTACTCCATCTGGAGCTGAATCGACCTGGCAACGGCATCGCCACACAGTTCCGCCACCAGCGTCAGGGCAAAGTCGATACCGGAGGTCACGCCCGCGCCGGTAATGCGGTTCCGATCGCGTACCACCCGCTGGCTGACCGGTTCGGCACCCAGCAAAGCCAGCTGATCAATCGAACCCCAGTGCGACGTGGCGCGGTAACCCTGCAATAGTCCGGCTGCGCCCAGCACCAGCGAGCCGGTGCAAACTGACGTCACGCGCTGAGCCTGACTGGCCTGCTGACGCAGAAAGTTCAGCGTTTCACTGTCTGACATCAGCGCAATCTGTCCCGGACCGCCAGGCACGAAGATCACATCCAGCGGCGGGCAGGCATCGAACGTCACGGTGGGTAAAATCGATAAGCCGCGATCGGAGCGAACCGGCTGCAAATCTTTCCAGATCAGATGACAGGCAAACTGCGGCGTGCGGGCAAAAACTTCCCACGGACCGGTTAAGTCCAGTTGGGTGACATCAGGAAACAGCAACAGACCAATCTGTAGCGGGCAGCTCATAAAAGGCTTCCTCCGGGTATAAACAAACATCATGCGCAGGTTAGCCGGCGGTGATCAATCTTTTGAACCGGAGACGATTTTTAACGTATCCGCCAGCGAGGACGGCAGGATCTGACCGTGGCTTAGCCCGGCATAATGGGTCAGATGCAGCGTAGCACCGGTCTGGCGCAGAACAGGTATCAGCTCAGCCTCTTCCTGTTGCAGGTCATCAGAATGCCCGGCGCGCCGCTCGGTGACGCCGTCGCTCTCCATCAGGTAGAGAGATAATGGCTGCAGTGAATGGGGATCGGCACGCCGTGCCAGTTCGATGATGCGTTGATCGTTCCAGCCCAGCGACGGAGCGGCCGCAAAGTAATGGCTGAACCAGGCGGCCTGGTAAAAGGTATCCAGCACGAACAGACCGCCGTAGGAGTGGCCCCATAAGCCGCGCTGATGGGGATCGCTGGCTGCCTGTGCTTCAACCCAGGGTACGATGCTGTTCAGCAGCAGCTGTCGAAACAGATGGCTGCCGCCGCCCTTGCGACCCTGTGGCATGTTGACTATCGGGTCTGGCGCGTCGTCAGGTGGCGTGTAATCGTAGCTGCGCGCCACCACGTCAAATGGCAGATTGCTGTCATAACCCACCGCCACCAGCACCGGTGACGAGCCACGGCGTAATTGTTTCAGCTGGCTTTCCGTCAGCTGCGCCATCGCCGCGTTACCGTCCAGCATATAGAGCACCGGATAGCCTGAGGAAGGAGCCGCCATTTTCGGAATACCGAGCCAGACCCGGTAATGTCGCTTGCCGTCCTGCGAGTCAAAGGTTCTGCTCTCAAAGCGATACCACGCCGAGCCTTTGTCGGCGATATTTTCGCCCAGAGGGCGCAGATCGGGGCGCGCAGCGGCGGGATTCACCGTGAAAACGCTTGCCATCGCGAGCAGCAGCGGCAGGACATAACCCCGGAAGGTTCGGGCTGTATTCATTCAGCAACGCCTGTTCAGTGTTGAGTAAAACTTAACTGACCGGCATCCTAACAAATATCCACCGCGAAAAAATCCCGCGTTTGATAGGGTTATCGCGGTCAGGGTAGACCTAAGTAGCGCAGCAACGCGGTCATCAGCGCCGCACCGAGAATAATGATAATCAGCGGTGCACGACGCCACGCCAGCAACAGCGCAAATCCGACACCCAGCACCCGCGCCATACCGGAAAAATGCTGGCCTTCGAACAGTGTGGTGGTGGCAGCGACGGCGAACAGCAGCATGGTGGCAGCGTCTGACAGCATCTGCTGGCTGCGCTCACTGAGCGGTAAGCGATTTCCCAGCCTGACACCGGCGAAGCGCATCAGCCAGGTTCCGGCCGCCAGCAGGGCAATTCCGGCAACGATCATCGTCTGGTGGCTCATTTGCGCGATCTCCATGCCAGCAGGCCGAGCAGCGAGAACAGCACCGGCATTCCCGCCGGGACCAGCGGTGTCGCCAGTAGCGACAGTGAAGCGCCCAGCATGGCGGGAATACGGGTGCGGCGCTGACGCAGCGCCGGAAAAATCAGGGCAATCAGGATGGCAGGAAACACCGCATCCAGCCCGATGACTGAGGTATCGGGAATAAACTGACCGATGGCCGCTCCGGTCATCACGCTGATCGGCCATATTAAACCGATCCCGATGCCGCACAGCCAGTAGGCGATGCGGCGCTGCGCCAGTTTTGGCTGTGAAATACCAAACACCACACTTTCATCATTCATGATATGGCAGCCCAGCAAGCCGACCGGACCGCGTCCTGCCAGATCTTTGACTGCGATACCAAAGGGCAAATGGCGGGCATTGACCAGCAGGCCCGCCGCGGCGGCGGTAAACGGACTGCCACCGCCCGCCACGATACCGATAAATAAAAACTCTGACGCTCCCGCCAGTACCAGCGTGGAGAGCGCCAGCGGTACCCACAGCGGAAAACCGTCGGCGGTTGCCAGCGAACCGTAGGATAAACCCACAATGCCATCCGCCAGACAGACCAGAAAAATGGCCTTCACCACCCCTTTGTCCAGCAATTTTATTTGTGAAAACAGCATGACCTGATCTCATAATGAACGAATTACCCATTATAATGAACACCGGCAGAAGTATTTACAAGTCGAACATTACGTTCGTTATAAAAAACGATCAGGAAAATGGAGTTCATTTGAATACCCCTATCAGCATCATTGCTAACGCGCTGGTCCGTGAACGTCAGCGGGCCGGTTTATCACTGGCGGAAGTGGCTCGCCGCGCGGGTATCGCCAAATCCACCCTGTCGCAGCTGGAAGCGGGCAATGGTAATCCCGGCATCGAAACGCTGTGGTCACTGTGCGTAGCCCTGAATATTCCCTTTTCACGCCTGATGGAACCAGAAGCCCGCCGTATGCAGGTGATTCGCCGGGGTGAAGGGCCAACGGTAACCGCCGATTTAGCCGATTATCAGGCGGTGTTGCTGGCGACCTGCCCGCCAGGCGCCCGACGGGACCTCTATCTGTTGCAGGTTCAGCCCGGCAGCGATCGCTGTTCTCAGCCGCACTCCCCTAACACCAACGAGCACATCATCGTGGCTAAGGGCCGGGCGCTCGTCGGTCCGGTCGATTCCCCGGTCGAACTGAATGTGGGCGACTACATCACTTACCCGGGCGATGAGCCGCATATTTTCCGGGCGCTGGAAGCAGATACTCTGGCGTTACTGGTGATGGAGCACCTCTGACGGAGGTTTAGCCATTTTTTGCCGCGTCGCCTCAGGTGTGAGGTGATGCACCAGCTGAACCTCGCTGTTAAGTTCAATTGCCGGAGAGTGTCCGCAGTACGTCACTCGCGCATTACCCTATGACTAAAATCGATTTTTTATAACCATCCACTTTCAATTATGACTGAATATAGTTATATTTAAGCCTGATTCAGTCTTTTCTTTAATCACATGGAAGGGTGAGAGATGCCAGAAATTAACTGGACAAAAAAGGCATCGAAACAACTTTCAGCGCTACCTAAAAAAGAGGGTGATGCCATTGAGGACGCGGTGGAAGAGCTCGCGAAATGGCCTGAAATTCCACATCTGAAAGTTGAAAAGCTGACCGACGACAAGGAGAAGCGAATGAAGCTGGTGGTAGGTAACTATCGTGTTCTCTGGAAGATTGAAAAAGGTCAGCCCGTGGTGATTGATATTCTGGAAGTACTGAGAAGAACATCGACGACCTACAAAAAGCGCTGACAGGATGGTGAAGAGAAACCGCCTTGCCGATCTCTTCATTTTGTTCTCTGCAGACAAAAACACGCGACAGTAATATCCAGTGGATGACCAGAATACCGGGCTTGCCGCTACCGTATAGGAGTAAGCACTCATGTCAGTTATACAGTTTCTCACCGACGACCGCGGGAATCGTACCAGTGCCGTTATCCCTATCGAGCTATTCAACAAGTTAATGGCCGAAAGCCATTTATCAGAAGAAGCGTTTGAGCCTGTTCCATACCAGGCTGGGCCTGACGATGATGAAACAATTCCTCATGAGGTTCTGAAAATCAGTCGCAGACAGTCTGTTCCTTTGCATGTTGCCTGGCGCTTACACCGCAAAATGTCACAGGAAGACGTTGCAACTGCGTTGGGAATAACTCAGGCCGGCGTTTCTAAATTAGAATCAAGAAAAAAACCGCAAAAACAAACACTTGAAAAATTAGCCACTTTATATCAATGCAGAACAACACAACTTTATATTGATTGAATTAGCGCCTTATTCACCCGCGATTTCGCGGGTTTTTTATTGCTGAAACAAAATCGGGTGCGGTAAATGGTGCCTTTGCCGCTGTTTTGCATCAGCCTGTAAAATCTATCTGATCGCCTTTATGTGATGAGGAACTCAAATTTGCGCAGGTTGCGAAAGGCTTCACGCGCACTCTGGCTCTGCCGTTATCAGGCGATCTCATAGTCGATAGAAGCCATGCGCGAGAAGCAGATACTCTGGCGTTACGGGTGATGGAGCACCTCTGACGCAGATTTAGCCATTTTTTGCCGCGTCGCCTCAGGTGTAAGGTGATGCACCAGCTGAACCTCGCTGTTAAGTTCAATTGCCGGATAGTGTTCACGCATTCCGGCCAGCAGTACCTCATCCGGCCACTCTGCCTGTTTTCCCAGCCTCTCCGCTGCCGCACTGAGTGGCAGCGTCTCAACTTTCGTCACCCATACCACCAGCGTGTCGGCAGGGTTTTGCTGATTGTAGTAGCGAAGCGGACCGGGATGGATATCCCCTTCCTGCCAGCGCAGGGTATGCGTTTTTTCACCGTGTCGGACAGCGGGCAACAGGCGCGGAACAATGGAGAGTTGTTGCATTTTGGCTCCCGGTTAAGTTAATCCTTTCTATCCAGCCTGAACTGAACAGGTCACCTGAATCAAACCATCGACAGCTATCGGCGACGCCCGCTGCATCGATCAATTCCGGAGAAAACTGACATGCCTCAAAAGACTGTGCGACAACACACTGCACCACAACGTATTGCCGTGATCGGTGCCGGCGTGCTGGGCTTAGCGGTTGCGCGATCGCTGGCCAGCCAGGGCGCGCAGGTCACGGTTTTTGACAAACGCTACCCCGGAAGCGGCACCAGCCAGATCAGCTACGGCTGGGTCAATGCTAACGGCAAAGATCCCGCCAGTTATCACCGGCTCAACGCGGCGGCGATTGACGAGCATAAGCGCTGGCAGGCAGAGCATCCTGCACCTGCGCCCTGGCTGCTGGAAACCGGCACGCTGGAGTGGGCAACGCATCCGGCCATTCATCGCCAGCTGGAACAGCGCGTGGCTAAGCTCAGGGCGCTCGGCTACCCGACAGAAAGCTGGGATCGCGCCAGGCTGCAGGCTGCTTTGCCGGAGCTGCGGCCCGATCCCCGGGTGCAGAATGCCTGGTTCTTCTCCTCTGAATGCCTGCTCTATCCCAGCCTGTTCATTGCCCGGATGCTGGCCGATCTGCGGACGCTGGGCGCTAAACTGGTCTGCCATGACGAAGTGACCACACTGTCCACCTCCGATCAGGGTGTTGATCTGACGCTTGCCAGTGGCGAGCGCTGGCAGGGCGATCAGCTGGTGCTGGCGACCGGCCGCTGGTCCGCCGAACTGCTGGCGCAGTGCGGTTTTGAACTGGCGATGACCGAAGCTAACCGGGCCAACCCTGCCGCCTGTAGCTTTCTGGCTTATACAGAGCCGCTGCCGATTCAGCTCAGCAGCAATATTATTACGCCGGAGCTAAATGTCCGGCCAGACGGCGGCGGCCGCCTGATGCTGCAAGCGCTGGATCTGGATCAGCATGCCGATCCGGCGCGTCCGGTGGCGGTGGATGGGATGATCGGGAACGAAATGCTGCGGCGACTGCGCCGGTTGTTCGCTAACAGTCAGGATGCGCGCATCGAGCGGATTGAGGTGGGACAGCGATCCCGTCCGGCGGATGGCTTGCCGGCGATAGGATATGTCAGCGGGCTGGCGCGGGTTTATCTGATGGTCAGTCACAGCGGCATGACGCTGGCACCGCTACTCGGCAGGCTGGTCGCCGGGGAGATGTTAAGCGGCGCACGTCCGGCGATGCTGACTGACTTTGCACCGGATCGGTTAGTGCGCCCGCTTATTGAGGATGATAAAAACGCTGCGCCTGCTTATCTTCCGGCGGCGCAGTAAATCTTAGCGGCGATTTTTCCAGACGGTCTGAACGTTACAGAATTCATGCACGCCAAAGTGTGACAGTTCACGACCGTAGCCACTTTTCTTCACACCACCGATCGTCACTCGTGGATCGGAAGCGCCGTTGCCGTTGATAAATACGGCACCTACTTCCAGCTGCAACGCCAGCTGATCGGCGATCTCTTCATTGGCGGTCCAGACTGTTGCGCTTAATCCAAACTCACTGTCGTTGGCGATCGCCAGCGCATGTTGCGGGTCACGCGCCACGGCGATGGCCGCCACCGGTCCGAACAGCTCCTGCTGAAAAGCGGTCATCTCAGAGGTCACATCTGACAGGATGGTCGGCGCGTAGAAGTTGCCCTGCCCCGCCACCTTTTCGCCGCCCAGCACCAGACGAGCGCCTTCGCGCAGCGTGGCCTGTACCTGTTGATCCAGTTCATCACGCAGATCGGTACGGGCCATCGGACCCAGGAAAGTATTTTCATCCAGCGGATCGCCCATCGTTAAAGCCTGAACGGCCGCGGTGAAGCGCTTTTCGAACGCTTCAGCAATCGGCGCTTCCACGATAAAACGTTTCGCCGCCATGCAGACCTGTCCGGTGTTCTGAAAACGGCCAATCACTGCTGATTTGACGGCTTCATCCAGATCGGCATCCGCCAGCACGATAAAGGGATCGGAGCCGCCCAGTTCTAATACGGTTTTCTTGAGTGCTGCACCCGCCTGCGCAGCGATAGCCGCTCCGGCTCGTACGCTACCGGTTACCGCGACAGCCGCGATACGATCGTCTTTAATGGCGGCGGAGACGCCGTCGTTATCGACATTGATCAGGTTAAAACCACCCGCCGGCAGATCGGTGGCGTCAAACAGCTCAGCCATCAGCGTTGCGCTTCCCATGACGTTAGGCGCGTGTTTAAGCAGATAGGTGTTGCCTGCCAGCAGCATACTCACTGCGCCTCGCAGAACCTGCCACAGAGGGAAATTCCACGGCATTACTGCCAGGATCACGCCGAGCGGACGGAATCGCTGCCATGCATCCGCAACCTGAGTGGGCTGGTCAGCCAGCATTGCCGGTCCGTTTTCCGCGTACCAGTCACACAGATTGGCACATTTAAGCACTTCAGCTCGCGCCTGAGCGATCGGTTTACCCATTTCCAGGGTGATCATGCGCGACAGGTCCGGTTCGCGCAGACGGATCTGCTCGCCCAGTTGACGCAATACCTTAACCCGAAGATCCATCGCGCTGTGTCGCCACTGTGAAAAAGCGTCTGCACTGCGGCGCAACGCATTTTCCAGTTCACTGCTGTTCTGCAGCGGATAGCGGCCAATTTCTTCGCCTGTGGTGGGGTTACGAGAGATAGCATAGTCAGTCATGGCACCCTTTCCTTATTCAGTAGACAGTCACATCACCATACGCCCGGTAATTAGTGATGAAAAATGAATAATAGTGAGGAAGTTCTTTATTAATTGAGAACGATAAGTGTCGGGTCGTTTTCAGTGTGAGGTCATTGATCGTTGCTGTGGCAGCGATCTCGGTAATGATCCTGAGGATGTTCTCTGACGTGCATACTGATAAGAACCGTGAGAGGTTATCCACTTATACAGTGATTAGTTCCTATATAACGATCCTAAAGAGATCATATAGAGATCCTAAGAGATCCCCGATCGTCGCAGGCCGCACCCCACAAGGGCTGAAAGGGTGATCGCGTTCACTATAATCAGTAAAGTGTTCACTGTAATCAGTACTTTATTCACTGTACCAGGTAGAATGTTCACTATAAACAGTGCTAATGTTCACTGTAGTCAGAAAACGATCCCTTTCATCCACAGAATGAAGATCTCAAGCTATGGCAGATAAAGATAGTGAAAACAAAGCGTTACTAGAACCTTTTCTGTCGGTGACCAAAAACAGCGGTGAAGTTATTCAGCTTCATCCCAACAAGAATAATACGGTTCAGCCTGTTGCTTTAATGCGGCTCGGATTGTTTGTTCCGACGCTGAAATCGACAGCGCGCGGCAAATCCGGTGCCATGGCATCAACGGACGCCACCAAAGAGCTGAAGAATCTGTCGCTGGTTAAAGCTGAAGGGTATGAAAAGATTACCATCACCGGCGCGCGGCTGGATATGGATAACGATTTTAAAACCTGGGCTGGCATCATTCAGTCGTTTTCACGTTATCCGACCAAAGGCGACACGGTGACGCTGCCGTTTATCGATTTTGTGAAGATGTGCGGCATCCCTTCTGCCAACTCCTCTGCCGCATTGCGTAAGCGTCTGGATGCTTCATTACGCCGCATTGCAACCAATACCTTATCCTTTGAAGGCAACGGCAAGGCGTATCATACCCACCTTGTGCAGTCGGCCTATTACGATCGCGAAAAGGATATCGTGCGTATCCAGGCGGACCCCAAGCTGTTTGAGCTCTATAATTTCGATCACAAGGTGTTATTGCAGCTCCGGGCGATATCACGGCTCAAGCGTAAAGAGTCTGCTCAGGCGCTCTATACTTTTCTTGAAAGCCTGCCGACTAATCCTGCACCTATCTCCCTTGCCCGCTTGCGGATGCGTCTGAACCTGGGTTCCAAGACCACCACGCAGAATCATGTGGTACGACGCGCAATGGAACAACTGAAAGAGATTGGCTATCTTGATTATTCTGAGGTGAAGCGTGGCCGCTCGGTCTTCTTCATCATCCATAGCCGTACCCCGAAACTTGATGGTATCAGCAATCTTGAGAGCATCGATTCGCTGGATGAGATTGAATTTGACGAGTAGCCTCTGCTATTCACTGTAATCAGTACCCGCGCGTTGCAGTGTCACTTCCCGCCTGAAAGTGACACTGCATGCCAGATTCAGCTGTTCACTGTAATCAGCATCCTTCCCCCTGTTCACTGCAATCAGTAACGTTCACTGTATTCAGCAGTCGCCGCTATGGCGAGATACGTATCTGGCGCTACCCCTTTTTAAATTCCATATGTAACAGTAATTTGCATGTTAGTTAGTGCTCACTTCAATATATTGGTGATTACCTTATCGCTGCGTTTAACTGTTTTACTGATTACAGTGAACGTGCCTGACGACTCAAGGCTGTTTACTGATTAAAGTGAACGCTTTAACACGCCATATTACTCGCTACAGTGAACACTTAATTCTAAATCATTGAAAAATAATAATTATAAAAAATCTGTGCGGTATGGGATGAGCATTACGCTCACAACCCTGTTTTTACAGCGCAATCAGTGACAAACGTGACAGGGTTCGCAGAATTGCTGATTACAGTGAACACCTGAAGTATCGGGTCAAACCGCTGGTGGCAATGAAGAGCGGCTGGCATTGGGGTTAGGCTGTTTTTCAGCTCTGCAACTGTGGAAACGGATTACTGATTACAGTGAACGTTCCTCTTCGCCTTGTCAGGCTGGTCACGCAAGCCAGACTGCGATGTTTTCTGGTGGCACGAGCGGGTGCTCAGAATGGCTGGCTGATTACAGTGAACGTGTTGCTGATTACAGTGAATGTTTGCAGCGTAGTAGTCTCTGAAAGACCACGGGCAGATCGGGTTGTTGACTGCAGTCAGTATCGGGATGAAAGCGTGAGAGGCGGGCTTACTGATCGCTATCGCAGCCCTGACCAGGCGACGCTGCGCTCAGAAGGCGGTTGCTGCAATTAAGCGAGTCATGCCTGCTTTGCCGCATCCTTAATGAATAATGCGCTATTGGTGCAGGGCTCAGGGCTCAGAACGCAGGGCTCAGGGCTCAGAACGCAGGGCTCAGGACGCAAGGCTCAGGAGGCAAGGCTCAGGACGCAAGGCTCAGGACGCAAGGCTCAGGAAGCAAGGCTCAGGAAGCAAGGCTCAGGAAGCAAGGCTCAGAACGCAGGGCTCAGGACGCAAGGCTCAGGACGCAAGGCTCAGGACGCAAGGCTCAGGACGCAGGGCTCAGGGCGCAGGGCGCAGGGCGCAGGGCTAAGAACGCAGGGCTCAGAACGCAGGGCTCAGAACGCAGGGCTCAGAACGCAGGGCTCAGAACGCAGGGCTCAGAACGCAGGGCCTGGCGCCGCCAGAGTAGTATCCGCCCTACCCGGCCAGGCATTCAGAGTGCGGTCAGCATCGCATCAACTTTGCCGCAACAGGAAAGCAGGTTGGCCGTATGCGGTTTACTGACTACAGTGAACGTTATGCTCGGGGCGCGCTTTTTACTGATTATAGTGAACGCTGAGTCAGCCTCCGGCTACTGCGCTACTGATTATAGTGAATGTTTGTAGGTTTGTTCACCGTTCAGCATCTCTATCCCGACGCGAGTCAGTTGTACTGTGGCTGGCAATTAACCAAACTGCAGCGTTCAGGCTCAATTTTACTGATTACAGTGAATGTTTGCGTCGCCTTGAGGAAATAAGCCAAACCAGAAGTGAGAAACTACTGACTACAGTGAACGTTTGGGGTTGATGTCATGGAACCTTTCTCTGCAACGCCATTGGTCTGTTTCACTGATTACAGTGAACGTTACAGCAGACACTTGGTTGAACACCTGCGCCATCCCGGCTCATTACCCTGCGTTCAGCTGATGATGGTTCAGACAAAATCTGCGGCCCCACCCTTTTCTTTTCATAACCATCCTTTAAAGATCACAACAGACTTCCTTAGGGTCTGCTGATTACAGTGAATGTTTTTATCATATCAGCCAGCAACTGCGTGCCCTTATCCAGCTCTCTCTTGCCCAACCATCCGCGACTCTGTCCAACCATCCGCGACTCTGTCCAACCATCCGCTATCCCGCCCGCGTTCTGCCCGTTGCCTGACCTTTTACTGATTACAGTGAATGTTCTGCCAGTGTTTTACTGATTACAGTGAACGTTTCGGTCTGTGAGAACGCGCCGATACAGACAGTAATGTAAAAATAATGTGATGAACCTCACCATAACCACTCTGACTACACAGATACGCAGATTACGTTGACAGGATAAATTATTGCCTCATGTGCAGGATTTCTGTATAAAGTCATAAATCCTACATGTCCGGAGCAACTATGGCTAACGATGATAAGCAGGTAATGAAGGTGGCGCAGCGTTCAGAACGCATGTTGTTAAGCCTTACCGAGCAAATTCAGGCGCAAAAACAAGAGTTACATGAAAACACTTATTATCAGGTCTATGCCAAAGCGGCGTTAGCCAAGTTGCCTAAATTGACCCGAGCCAGTGTGGATTATGCGGTTAACGAGATGGAGGAGAGCGGCTATCAGTTCGATAAGCGTGCAGCCGGATCGTCAGTAAAGTACGCGATGTCGATTCAGAATATCATCGATATCTATCACCATCGTGGCGTACCTAAGTATCGCGACCGCCATACCGACGCTTATACCCTGTTTGTCGGTAACCTTAAAGGTGGCGTCTCTAAGACCGTATCAACCGTTTCGCTGGCACATGCGCTGCGCGCGCATCCTCATCTTTTATTTGAAGATTTGCGTATTCTGGTGATTGATCTCGATCCGCAATCGTCCGCTACCATGTTTCTGAATCATGAACGTTCAGTCGGTCTGGTCGAAGCTACGGCGGCCCAGGCGATGCTGCAGAACGTCACCCGTGATGAGCTGGTGAATGAATTTATCGTGCCGTCGATTATTCCGGGCGTTGATGTGTTGCCCGCTTCAATCGACGATGCGTTTATTGCCTCACGCTGGGACGAGCTGTGCGCTGAACATCTGCCTGGGCAAAACGTCCATTCCGTGTTGTATGACAACGTTATTGCTAAATTGAAGAAAGATTACGACTTTATCTTCATTGATAGTGGTCCACATCTGGATGCGTTTCTGAAGAACGCCATTGCTGCGTCGGATCTCCTGATGACGCCGGTGCCGCCTGCTCAGGTCGATTTCCATTCAACTCTGAAGTATCTGACCCGTTTACCGGAGTTGATTGGCATCATCGAAGACTCGGGCGCGACCTGTCGCCTGCAGGGCAACATCGGCTTTATGTCGAAACTCTCTAACAAGGCGGACCACAAACTGTGCCACAGCCTCGCCAAGGAAATCTTCGGTGGCGACATGCTGGACGCAGCCCTTCCCCGCCTTGACGGCTTCGAACGGTGCGGTGAGTCATTCGACACCGTAATCTCGGCAAATCCTTCGACCTATGTCGGCAGTAGCGAAGCGCTGAAAAATGCGCGCTCAGCTGCTGAGGATTTTGCTAAAGCGGTATTTGACCGTATCGAATTTATTCGCCTGAACTGAGGTTTGTATGAGCGCAAAAAGAATTACGATTGGCAGAACCTTCAGCCAGACGCCGCTGGAAAATGATAAGAGTGATGAACAGCACAGCCAGACCTTTGTGCTGGCCACCGGTAAACGTGCGCTGTTTCGCTTTGAGCGCATTGCGGCAAATGAAGTCGAAACGAAAACATTCGTCACGATGGAAACGAACGGCCGTGACCAGGCCGGGCTCACGCCGGATTCGCTGCGTGACATCATTCGCACTATCAAGCTGCAACAGTTTTTCCCGGCTATCGGCATCATACGCAATGACCGCATTGAGATCCTGGATGGTTCACGCCGTCGTGCTGCGGCTATTTATTGCAAAACGGGTCTGGATGTTCTGATCAGTGACGCTGAAATCAGCGCAGAGGAAGCGCGTCGTCTGGCACAGGATATCCAGACTGCGCGTGAACATAACCTGCGTGAAGTCGGGATGCGCCTGTTAACGCTAAAAGAAGGTGGTCTGTCGCAGAAAGAGATTGCCGAAAATCAGGGCTTATCTCAGGCCAAAGTAACGCGCGCGTTGCAGGCGGCCAGCGTACCCTCTGATTTGATTTCACTGTTTCCTAATCATTCTGAACTCACCTATCCGGACTATAAAGCGCTGTTACAGGCGGCCGATAAGTTGAGCGAGTCCGGACAAACTGTAGAAGCACTGATTGATTCGATCTCTATGGAGATTGATGTGGTCTGTGCGCGTGAAGGCCTGGCTGAGGATGAGCTCAAAAATCACATCCTGCGTCTGATTCGCCAGGGCAGCCAGACGTTGATGAAAGAGCCTGAGAAAGACAAAACCCAGGCAACGACGCTTTGGTCATTTGCAGACAAGGATCGCTTCGCCCGCAAAAAAGTTCGTGGCCGGATGTTCAGCTATGAGTTCAACCGACAGTCAAAAGAGCTGCAGGAAGAGCTGGATAAAGTCATTGCGGAGACGCTGAAAAAATATCTCGCCCGTTAACGCTTCATCCGTTAAAAAACCAACGCTTCAGAGCGAATGCTCGTCAGTTAAGGTTAAATTTGCAAAGGCTGTCACGGTCAAACGTGGCAGCTTTTTTTCTGCGCGCGCGTGCCGGGGTGCAGGCCTGAGCGCTTCTGCTGCTGCCGGGCCGTGCTCGTGCCGCTCACTCTTTATTTTTGGCTTTGACGTCATGCCGACCCACCGTTCGGCGATCGACCCTTTTTCCCGTTCCCGAACTCTCCATGCTTCCCGGCGTGGACTTCTGCACCAGCGGTACCACTCTGCGTTATCACCTGTCGTTTAACTGATCACTATTCGCTCTTCAGAGCGGGTTTTTTGACGGGAAATACCTTGGCTACAGCGATTTCAGCCGAATTTCAGGCTGAAATCGCCAGAAAATCATCGAAAATTTCAAATCTAACTTGTTGTTAAATATAGATAAAGCCAATTTATCACCGTCAAAACTTCGCATGAAATCGCTGTGTTTTTTGCCTGAAATTTCGCTGACATTGGCTACTAACGCCACCGTTTAGAATCAGCGATGATTTACGCTTTTGGTCTTGATCGTTAAAGCAACGATGGTCGGCTGCTTTAACTCTTACGGCAAAGATGATGCAGGCCAGCAGTTCAAAGTGATGAAAGAACCAATGCACTGATGCCAGCATTGCGGGGAAATCCTGTCAGCGGATGACACAGTCAAAAGTGAAGCCTCTATGACCGGGGCTATTCATTGAATCATGAAGATGAGTTATTAACGTGCCAGCTTGCCGGTCACTCACTAAAGATGACAATGCAACATCATTAATCCTAACGCTGGTTCATTAGTAACCAATCAATTTTTACTTCAGGTTCCTTAACGCACGACCAGACGGCTCAGCGCTTGTTTGCGCACCTCTGACGTTCGGAAGCCAAACGCCGCGCCAGATGGATTTCATAGATAACATATTGATTTAATTCCAATAATCAGAAGGATTTCAGCCTGAAATCGCCAGAATTTCAGGCCATTCCGGCCAATCTATTGGCAACAGGTCTCTGGAAAACAGCCTCAGGTTAAGCGGTACCGGTCAGCCAGAAGCGCAACAAACCGGGGTAAAAAAAGATACTCAGAAAATATCCCTCAGTTATCCACAGAAAAAGTGGATAACTTTTTTCCCGTTGATGAAACAGGTTTTTATGTCAGCACTTTTTTAACAGGTTTCATCGACTTTCAGGTTACCAGCGCATTGTCATGCTTACCACGCATTCAGGATATGAGTTGAGATAGCAGCGCCTGATCTCCCATTCACTGCGATCGGTAAACAGGGATATCACCGATGCCAGATAACCTCTTCTGCCCCGATTGCTTGCCGTCCTGCCGGTAGCGAACCACGGGTCCGGGCTGGATACTGTTTACAGTGAATAGCCAGTTTTTAGCTTTTATCGGATAGCGATAATTTTATCAGGCGGGATGCGAACATGGGAGCCGCTGGCGCTTCACTCTTATCACGATCACTGGCGGACCCGATTCGCTGACCACTGCAATCAGCAGAAGGCAGCGCTGATTCAGCTTCGCCCCGGCTACGACTGTTTTTAAGATGAAAAAAAACCGGGCCAGGCCCGGTTTTGCTGTGGATTACGCCTCCAGCCAGGCGGTGATTTGCCTGATCATTGCCTCGGTTGAGATGCCATAGCGGTCATGCAGCGTTGGAAGCGCGCCTGCTGCCAGAAAAGCATCCGGCAAGGCGATTTGCCTGAAGCGCGGCATCACGCTGTTACGCATTAGCAGACCCGCAATGGCTTCCCCTAATCCACCTACGATTGAATGATTTTCTGCGGTGATCACCAGCCGGTTAGCATCAACCGCCTCACCGGCTTCGCGCAGAATAGTCGCTTCATCCAGCGGTTTAATGACGGGTGAATGCACTACGCCTACCTCAATACCCTGCTTCTCCAGCGCTTCGGCGGCTTCCAGAGCCCGCATCGTCATCAGCCCACTACTGATGATCACCGCATGTTTGCCGCCACGCAGGCGCTGGGCTTTACCGTGCTGATAGCGGTAATCATATTTATCCAGCACCAGCGGGACCTTACCTCGCAGCAGGCGCAGATAAACCGGTCCCTGATGCTCGGCCATAGCCGGAACGACCTGACTGATCTCCAGCGCATCACAAGGATCGATGATGGTGAGATTGGGCATCCCGCGGAAAATCGCCACATCTTCCGTGGCCTGATGGCTGGGTCCGTAGCCGGTGGTTAAGCCCGGCAGCGCACAAGCAATTTTGACATTCAGATTCTCTTCGGCGATAGCCATACAGATAAAGTCATAGGCGCGCCGTGACGCAAATACCGCGTAGGTCGTCACGAACGGCGTAAAGCCTTCACGCGCCATGCCAGCCGCTGCGCTCATCAGCAACTGCTCCGCCATGCCCATCTGATAGAAGCGTTCCGGAAAAGCGTCGGCGAACAGATGCAGGTCAGTGTACTTGCTTAAATCCGCCGTCATTCCGACCACATCCGGTCGTTGCTGCGCCAGCGAGACCAGCGCATGACCAAACGGTGCTGAGAGTGTTGGCTGTCCCTCTGCGGCTATCGACGCGATCATTGCCGAGGTGGTCAGGCGTTTTTTTTGCGGTTGTAAATTCATCTCAGACTCCTTGCTCAAGCGCAGTCAGGGCTTTGTCCCACTCATCGGCATCAACCCGGATGAAGTGCGTTTTCTCACGGCTCTCCAGAAACGAGACACCTTTGCCCATCCGGGTATCACAGATAATCACGCGTGGTTGCGGTTCAGCCCAGTTGAGCGCTGCATCAAACGCTGACTGCAAAGCCGTGATGTCATTGCCATCCACCCGCTGCGTATACCAGCCAAAAGCCTGCCAGCGATCCACAATCGGTTCAAAGGCCAGGATATCGCTGCTATGGCCATCCGCCTGCTGATTATTGACATCAACGATGGCGATCAGATTATCCAGTTGCCAGTGTGAGGCGGACATCGCCGCTTCCCAGGTTGACCCTTCGTTCAGCTCGCCGTCAGAGAGCAGGTTAAAGACCCGCGAAGCAGATCCTTTTTGCTTCAGGCCCAGACAGGCACCAACGGCGATCCCTAAGCCATGCCCGAGCGAACCGCCAGTGATTTCCATGCCCGGCGTATAGGCTGCCATGCCGGACATGGGCAAGCGGCTTTCATCGGTGCCGTAAGTCTCACGTTCGGCTTCCGGTATCACGCCAGCTTCCAGCAGAGCCGCATACAGGGCGATAGCGTAATGCCCAATCGACAGGTAAAAGCGGTCGCGCTGCTCCCAGTCAGGCTGATCGGCGCGATAGTTCATGGCATGAAAATAGCTGACGGCGAGCAGATCGGCCGCGCCGAGCGCCTGACCGATATAGCCCTGTCCCTGAACCTGGCCCATCAATAACGCGTGGCGGCGAATATTGGTAGCGCGTTGCTGCAGTGAGAGACCGGAAGACGCGTGCAGATGGTCAGTCATATTACCTCCTGATTAACGATTAACATCCGCTGCCCGGATGCGCAGCACGCACAGCGCGCCACCCAGCAGTACGGCAGCGATAAAATACATTCCTGATGCGGGTGAACCGGTTGCCGTGGTAATGGCACCAATCAGCCACGGCGAAAAGAAGCCGGCCAGATTGGCAATGCAGTTCACCGCGGCGATGCCTGCGGCAGCAGAGACGCCACCCAGCAGATTGGTCGGTAGCATCCAGAACAGTGAAGACGCAGAGAGAATCCCGGCGGCGGCAATGCACAGTGAGAGCAGCGACAGAGAGACGCTGTGGCTCAGCAGCGTTGCCAGCGACAATCCACTCAGTCCCACCAGCATCGGAATGATCAGGTGCCAGCGGCGTTCACGATGACGGTCACCGCTGCGACCGGCCAGCAGCATAAAAATGATGGCGCACAGGTAGGGCAGGCTGGTCAGGAAGCCAATATGCAGCGGCTCGCTGACGCCGGAATTTCTGACCAGTGTCGGTAACCAGAAGGTCAGGGCATATTGTCCCATCACGACGCAGAAGTAGATCAGCGCCAGTAGCCAGAGACGCTTATCCGCAACGAATGCTTTAACCGTGCTGTGACAGGCCTTCTGCTGATTGTCTTCATCCAGGTCGGCGCGGACTCGGCGCTTTTCGTCATCATCCAGCCAGTCCGCCTGCTCAACCCGATCTTTCAGCACCAGCAACACCACTAAACCCATAGCAATGGTAGGGATAGCCTCCAGCAGAAACATCCATTGCCAGCCGGCCCAGCCGTGGAAACCGGCAAAGGTTGCCATAATCCAGCCAGAGAGCGGGCCACCAAGCATCCCGGAAAGCGGAATGGCGATAAACCACAGCACTGTCATGCGGGCGCGGCGGCTGGCGGGGAACCAGTAGGTGAGATAGAGCAGCAGACCGGGCGCGAGTCCGGCTTCTGCCACGCCAAGCAGGAAACGCAGCAGATAGAACTGCCATGCAGTTTCAACAAAGGCGAACAGGGCTGAGATAAAACCCCAGGTGATCATGATGCGGGCGATCCAGCGGCGAGCGCCGACCCGATGCAGAATCAGATTACTGGGGACTTCAAAAAAGAAATAGCCGATAAAAAAGATGCCAGCACCCAGACCATATACCGTCTCGCTCAGTGACAGATCTTCCATCATCTGTAATTTAGCGAAGCCGACATTCACGCGGTCAAGATAGGCACAGAGATAACACAGCATCAGCCACGGCATTAATCGCCAGGCAATTTTGCGATAGGTGATATCGCGCGCAGCCGCAGCTGCGCTCAGGTTAAGCGTGCTCATGATAGTCACTCCCGGTGTGAGCCCGCCGGTATGCGGGCAGGGCAGGGCGCTTTTAATGGATAAGCATGCCGCCGTTGACGTCCAGCGTGATGCCGGTCAGGTAGCTGGAGAGATCGCTGGCGAGGAACAGCGCAGCGTTGGCGACGTCGCTGGCTGCGCCGAGGCGGCCAAGAGGGATACCGTCAATAATGGCGTGACGACGTTCATCCTGCAGCAGACCGCCGGTGATGTCGGTCTGAATCAGACCGGGCGTAAGCGCATTGATACGGATCTGATCGGGGCCAAATTCGCGCGCCATCGCTTTGGTGAGCCCCAGCACGCCAGCTTTGGCTGCGCTGTAGTGCGGGCCGCCAAAAATACCGCCGCCGCGCTGTGCGGAAACCGACGAGAGGCAGACAATACTGCCGCTCTTTTGCTGCTGCATGGTGGGGATCACCGCTTGTGACATCAGCAAAGTGCCGCGCAGATTAACATCAAGAATGCGATTGTAATCCTCAAGGCCAATCTCCAGCGTTTTCACCGGCTGCGTAATCCCGGCGTTATTGACCAGCACATCTATCCGGCCATAGTGCTCCAGGACCTGATCGATTGCCCGGCGAACGCTAAGCGGATCGGTCACGTCTGCGGCCAGCCCCAGATGACCGTCACCACAGGCCAGCGCACTGGCCTGAGCGGCCTGTAAATCCAAATCCAGCACCACCACGCGGGCGCCGTGCTGCGCAAAGCAGGCTGCGGTTGCACGGCCAATCCCGCGTTGGGAAGCTGCACCGGTGATAATCGCGACTTTATTTTCAAGTAACATGGTCCACTCCAGAAGAATAATTATTAGTGGTTCGGTATTGCTACCGGCAGGGTCACGATCAGAATTGATAAAGCCGTCGATATTGGCAATGCAAAAAAATTCATTTGATGCTGAATGAATTTGTTGGTTTGATGCAGTTAACATTTCTGCGGTTTAGAAACGGGCATACATCACATATTTCCGTCACGGAGAGACCAATGGACAAGCAGGCTGACCACTTACCTTCGATTAAATCACTGCGGGTGTTTGAGCAGGTGGCCCATTTTGGCAATGTGGCGCGTGCGGCGGAGGAATTAAGTATTACGCCTTCGGCGGCCAGTCATCAGTTGGCAAAACTGGAACGGGAACTCGGTTGCAGCCTGTTCAATCGTTCGGCTAAAGGCGTGGTGCTGACGCTGTCAGGCGAACATTACCTTAAAGAAATCAGCCCGATACTGCTGGGCCTGGCGCAGGCGACGGCGCGCATCAGTAACGAGAAGACGCGCAGTAATCTGCGGATTCACTGCGCGCCGAGTTTCGGTCTGCTGTGGCTGTTGCCGCGGATTCATAAATTTCGCGACAGCTACCCGGAATTTCAGCTAACGCTCTCCTGCTCCTATGAAAATTTATCGTTCAGTCGCGATAATATTGATCTTGCGGTGCGGCACGGTTTCCCGGACTGGAAATCGTTTGAGATTAAAACCATCCGCCATGAAAGGATGTCGGTACTGGCTTCGCCCGATTATCTTGAACGCTTTCCCGTTAATCAGGCCGGGGATCTCATTCATCACGCGCTGATATTATCGGAATCACCGCTTATTCAGTGGCCACAATGGTTCGCTGCTCAACAATTACCCCAGCCGGACAAAGAGTGGTTATTTCGCTTTGACCGCTCTTATATGAGTCTTGAAGCCGCCATGCTGGGTCACGGGCTTATTTTCGAGAGTGAGTTGCTGGCTGAAGATTATCTACGCAGCGGTAAACTGGTCAGAGTGCTGCCAGAGCCCTATAGCCTGCCGGTCAGCGCGCACCACCTGGTCTATCCGCGCGGATTTGCGCAGTTTCCCCGCGTCAGTCATTTCCTGAACTGGATCCAGCACGAACTGAATACGTTAATTTAATGTTAAAGATAATTTCGGTTCGCCACTATTTCCCTGAGTTTTGTAATTAATTATCCCGCCAGAAAAGACGCATTGCTAAAGCTAAGTGATAAATACCGTCTACACTTCATCTCCCAATCGGTAAATATGTTCCAATTTTATTCCGTATGAAATTTCATCAACGGATGTTTAACTTGTTAATGGCAGGGTAATTATGAGTACGAATAGACCAGACGCGGGTGAAGCGGGCGAACACGCGCCTGCCGACACGGTACGCCAGCGTATTTTTCTTGTGGTGCTGGTTGCCACTATGGGTGCGCTGGCGTTCGGTTATGACACCGGGATTATCTCCGGTGCCTTACCTTACATGACTTCTCCGCCGGATCAGGGCGGACTTGGGCTGAACTCCTTCACCGAAGGGCTGGTTGCCTCTTCACTGGTGTTCGGTGCGGCCATCGGTTCGTTCCTGAGCGGCTTCTTCTCCGATCGCTTTGGTCGCCGTATCACGCTGCGCAGCCTGGCAGTGTTGTTTGTGCTTGGCTCGCTGGGCACGGCGCTGGCGCCATCGGTCAATGTGATGGTGGCGATGCGTTTCCTGCTCGGTATCGCGGTGGGTGGCGGCTCTTCGACCGTGCCGGTGTTCATCGCTGAAATTGCCGGCCCACGACTGCGTGCGCCGCTGGTCAGCCGTAATGAACTGATGATTGTCACCGGTCAGCTGATCGCCTACGTGGCCAGTACGCTGCTGAGTTATCTGCTGCACGATCCGCATCTGTGGCGTTACATGCTGGCCATCGCGATGGTGCCTGGCCTGTTGCTGTTTATCGGAACCTTCTTTGTTCCGGCGTCACCGCACTGGCTGGTGGCGGAAGGTCGCCTGAAAGAAGCGAAAAAGATCCTCAAATACCTGCGTGAAACGCCGCGAGAAGTGCGTCATGAAATGGCGCAGATGAAGAAGCAGGCGCGGGAAGCGGAACGGGGTCCTGATGCAAAAACCCTGATCCGCGAGAAGTGGGTGATACGCCTGATGATTATCGGCGTCGGCCTGGGCTTCGTGGCGCAGTTTACCGGGGTTAATGGCTTTATGTATTACACGCCTATCATCCTCAAGCAGACCGGTCTTGGCACCAGCGCCTCAATTGCCGCCACCATCGGCAACGGCGTCGTTTCCGTCGTGGCGGCGATTGTGGGAATCTGGGCGGTCAGCCGTTTCCCTCGTCGGGCGATGCTGATCACCGGCCTGTGTCTGGTCATCACCTCGCAGATTATGCTGGGTGCGGTGATGACCTTCATCAGCCCGAGCCTGATGCAGAGCTACCTCGCGTTGGGCTGTATTCTGCTGTTCCTGTTCTGTATGCAGATGTGCATTTCACCGGTCTACTGGCTGATGATGTCGGAACTGTTCCCGATGCAGTTGCGTGGCGTGTTAACCGGCAGCGCCGTCTCATTACAGTGGATCTTTAACGCGATAGTCGCCTTTGGCTTTCCACCCATCATGGAATATGCCGGCAGCACCACCTTCTTTATCTTTGCTGCGATTAACGTCGGCTCGCTGATCTTTGTGATGGCGATGGTTCCTGAAACGCGCGGTAAAAGTCTGGAAGAGATTGAGTCCCATATGAAAGAGAAGTTTGGCGAAAAATCCCTGGCTGCTGAAGCCTGATCCTCCGAACCGGACTGGCTCCAGTCCGGTTCTTTCTTCCTGCTGTTCACCGTTAACCTTGAGCTGTAGCGCTCAGACATTCACTGTAATCAGTGGTCGTTATACCTTCACCCTTGGCGATTTCAGCCTGAAATTCTGCTCAGTACGGTCTGAAAGCAGCCTCTTCATTTCTGATCCTCTGGGGAATAAGCCAGATTATCCGCTATTTAAGCGAAGCATGACCGGTGACAATCGGCGCGTTAAGGACTGCGCTATACTCATTCGTCATCACCACCGCGCGCTGACGGGACCTGTCATGAAAATTGCAACCGCAACGGTATTGCTTGCTGCATCGCTGGCTGTCGGTCCGCTCTATGCTGAAACAGCCGTCTCGTCTCTGTCATCCTGGTGGGATGGGGTGACGGACGATGTCGCGCAGACCTGGAATGCACCGCAGCATACCGATCTCTATCTGCCCTTTATCAGCTGGCATGCCCGTTTTATGTATGACAAAGAGAAAACCGACCACTATAACGAGATGCCGTGGGGCGGCGGGCTGGGTGTGTCGCGATATGATGAGAACGGCAACTGGAATGCGTTATACGCGATGGCGTTTAAAGACTCGCATAACGAGTGGCAACCGATTGTGGGTTACGGCTGGGAAAAGGGCTGGTATCCCGGTGATAATCACGATTTCCGGTTAGGCGCGGGATTAACCGCGGGTATTACGGCTCGTGACGATTTCGGCGGATATATCCCGTTGCCAATCGTCCTGCCGCTATTCTCTGCCGGTTATAAAGCGCTGAATGTGCAGTTCACCTATATTCCCGGCACCTACAACAATGGCAATGTCTTATTTGCATGGCTTCGTTATGGCTTTTAATTTTTCAGGTAAGGATGCATGACCAGGACGTTAAAAAAAATCGCCCGCTGGAGCAAACGCTGCCTTCTCGGCGCAGGACTGATCGTGGTGCTGTTGCTGATCTTCCGGGTATATGAGGCTGAGCGCGGTCCGGAATTACATCGCTGGCACACCTGGGTACCGCATGAATTAACGGTTGAGCAGCTTGATCAGGCCAGCTATGCCGATTATCTGGCGGCGGAAAACCGGCTGTATGATAAGATGAAGCAGCAGGTCAGCGACAAGCTGGAAGCGGACGAGAAAACGCCGCTTAACCGCTACTATGCTCGTAGCCTGATCTATCCCGAAAATTTCAGTCACGACTGGAACCGATCCTATATTCTGCGACCCGCTGGCGTACCGCGGGGAGCGGTTGTTTTGCTGCACGGCCTGACCGACAGCCCCTATAGCCTGCGACACGTGGCGGAAGCCTACCGCCAGCAGGGCTATGTGGCGGTGGCACTGCGGTTACCCGGTCACGGCACGGTACCGGCCGGGCTGACGGATGTAGACTGGCAGGACTGGCTGGCGGCGACACGGTTAGCGGTGCGTGAAGCGACCCGGCTGGCGGGTGAGAAGACGCCTCTGCACCTGGTTGGCTTTTCCAACGGCGGCGCGCTGGCGGTGAAGTACACGCTGGACAGTCTGACCGATCACCATTTACGCCGTCCGCAACAGCTGATCCTGCTGTCGCCGATGATAGGCGTAACCCGTTTCGCCCGCTTTGCCGGTGTCGCGGGACTGCCGTCGATTTTTCCGGCTTTTTCCAAAACGGCCTGGCTGAACATCGTGCCGGAGTTCAATCCCTTTAAGTACAACTCCTTTCCGGTTCACGCTGCTCGCCAGACCTACCTGTTAACGCAGGCGCTGCAAAAGCAGATTGTGCAGGCGTCACGTCAACAGCAACTGGCGACCTTTCCGCCGGTACTGACCTTCCAGTCGGTGATGGATTCCACCGTCAGCACCCCGTCGGTGATCCGTTCTCTCTATAATTACCTGCCGGATAATGGCAGCGAACTGGTGCTGTTTGATATCAATCAGGCAGTCAGCGTCAGCCCGCTGTTCCGTCACTCCTCCTACACCGCGGTTAATCAGCTGTTGCCGGCTGCCCGTCGTTTATATACCTCAACGGTGATCACTAACGCCACGGCCACCTCGTTAAACATGGTGACGAAAACAGTACCAGCCGGTGAGATCAGCGAGCAGACGCTGCCGCTGGCGATCAATTATCCTGCCGGTCTCTATTCACTCTCCCACGTCGCGATCCCGTTTCCGGCGCAGGATGGCTTATATGGCAGTGAGCCAGCCATCAAAAATGAGTTTGGCATCAGCTTCGGCACCCTGTCGCTGCGGGGCGAGAGTGCGGTGCTGATTGTCGGTCTTGACTCGATCATGCGCGCCACATCGAACCCGTTTTACCCCTATATGATCGACAGAATTGATCACCACATCCGCTGTAGCGATCGGCCCTCGCTGGTGGAGTGTCTGAAGCAGTTCTGACACCGTTCAGCCAAAAAAAAGCCCGCGAGGCGGGCGAATAGCTCAGATACCGTTGAGTTTTGCCATGATCTCATCGCTTAACGTCAGTTGAGCGCTGGCCAGATTTTCCTGCAAATGCGCGGGAGATGAGGTGCCGGGGATCAGCAAAATGTTTGGCGAACGGCGCAACAGCCAGGCGAGCGCGACCTGCATCGGCGTGGCATTCAGTGCGGCGGCGACCTCATTTAACTGCGTCGACTGCAACGGCGAGAAACCTCCCAGCGGGAAGAACGGCACGTAGGCGATCTGTTGCTCGGCCAGCTGATCGATCAGCGCATCATCCTGCCGGTTTGCCAGGTTATACATGTTCTGCACGCAGACAATCGGCGTCATGGCCTGCGCGTCAGCGACCTGCTTCGGCGTGACGTTACTCAGGCCGATATGCCGGATCAATCCGCGCGCTCTGAGTTCCAGCAGGGCTGCCAGCTGCGGTTCCAGCGAACCTTCCTGCGGCGCAAACACCTGAAACATACTGCGCAGATTCACCACCTCGATGACATCCAGCCCAAGATGACGCAGGTTATCTTCTACCGCCTGGGTCAGCGCGTCGGGTTCCATCGCGGGCAGCCAGCCACCTTTAGCATCACGCCGGGCGCCGACTTTCGTCACGATGCAGAGATCCTGCGGATAGGGATGCAGCGCTTTATTGATGAGCTGGTTGGTTTCGTGCGGGCCGTAAAAATCACTGGTATCGATATGATTAACGCCTGCGGCCACCGCATCGCGGAGTACCTGAATGGCCCGCGCTTCATCTTTGACCGGACCAAAGACGCCCGGTCCCGCCAGTTGCATAGCGCCGTAGCCCAGACGGTTAACATTACGATCGCCCAGCGGATAGGTCATGGTGGTGTGTGACATGGAAACCTCCTGCGTGAATGTAGATTGATTGTAACGGGGTTCCTGTTGTGCAACTATCCGGTCAGATCAGGACAGACTGTACGGAGTGCTGCACAATGGCGGTAGAGATAGCGTTACTGGAGGCGGTCGTGGCGGTGGCAAAAGCCGGTGGTTTTCGTGAGGCGGCCCGGGTGACCGGCAGTAACGCGTCACGTCTGAGCGATGCGGTTCGCCGTGCCGAACAGCAACTCGGTATCCGGTTATTTCACCGCACCACGCGGACGGTGGTGTTAACGGAAGCGGGCAGGGCGCTGATGGATCGTCTGCTTCCGGCAATGAATGAGGTCAACGCCGCGCTGGATGCGATCAATCTCTACCGCAATACGCCAGGCGGTACGCTGCGGCTCAACGTACCGGTCAGCGCCACGCGGCTGGTGTTACCGGCGTTATTACCGGAGTTTCTGCAGCGGTATCCCGACATTCAACTGGAGATTGTGGCGGAAAGTAACGTTCAGGATGTCTTTCGTGACGGTTGCGATGCGGGCATCCGCTACGATGAACGGCTGGAGCAGGATGTGGTAGCGATGCCGATTGGCCCACGTCGCCAGCGGTTTGCCGCCGCCGCTTCACCGGCTTACCTTGCCCGATATGGCCGTCCCGATCATCCGCGCGATCTGATCCATCATCGCTGTCTGCGGGGCCGATATGCCAGCGGCGTCATGCCGGACTGGGAATTTAGCCGGGATGGCAATGACATCACTGTACAGGTGAACGGACCGCTGGTGGTGAGCGTTGGCGGAGCGATGGATCTGGCGGTTGAGGCGGCTATTGCCGGTAGCGGCATTATTTATCTGTTTGAGGAGTGGCTGCAGCCCTGTTTTGACAACGGAAAACTGGAACCGCTGCTACAGCCCTGGTGGCTGAGCTTCTCTGGCCCGTGGCTCTACTACAATGACCGCCGGTTAATTCCGGCACCGCTGCAGGCTTTTATCGATTTTGTTCGTGAAGATAATCTCAGCCGTACCAGCTGAATCCCTGTGGCACGCGGGAGAATCCGGCATGGCGCAGGGCGTTGAGTAATGGCGACTGCGAAACCGGCTGACCGTTTACCGTTTCCAGCGTAAAGCTCAGCGATCTTTCGCGCTTCAGCGCCAGCGCCAGTGCGGCGATGGCGGCCTGCTGTTGCGCTTCATCCGGTGTAAAGATCAGCAGATCTTTTCCGCCCTGCGGCAGATAGAGCGCCAGCTCGCCACCCACGATCGCGACCCGCGCACCCAGCCGCCGCACCGGGCGAGTGCCGGTCAGATGAACCGGCCAGCCAAGCGTGGCACCGAACGGATTCGCCGGGTCCATGGCGGCAAGCGCTACCGCGGCGGTGGGGTCGGCCGGTTGCTGTGCCAGTTCACGCAGGCGCTCAATCGTCAGGGCGTCAGCGAACTGCGCGCCGCCTGCACCAGCGATAAAGCGTCCACGCATTATCCGTCCGGCATCCTCCATACCGCGCAATACTGGCTGCAATGCAGGAAAACCACCGGGGATCTGCTCCGAAATTGCGCTGCCGCGGGTAATGACGCCGTAGCGGTCGAGCATGTTTTCGGCCAGCGCCAGGGCCTGACGTGTCGGTGAAATATCTCGCCGGACAAGACGTGACCAGCGTCCGGCAATGGTATTAACGCCCGGACCGCGTGACGGTGCGAATCGCTGCACATGACGGCTACGCAGCGCGCGCGTCGGCCGGGAGCGTGTCCCGCCCGGCGAGCCCAGCAGCCCACGCACCGCAGTCCAGGTATCGGTGGTGATGTCGCCCTGCCACACCAGTTGCCATAAGGCGGCATAAATATCGCCGGATGGCGGCGTCTCCGGTCCCGCCAGTTTTGCCATAATCTCGTGGGCGAACCACGCGCCACCGTGGCTGAGCGCCTCAAGAATAGCCTGTTGCAAGGCTGTCGGTGACTGCGTTGAGTCAGATGGCGGCAGCGTTTCAGCGGCAAATTCGGCGAGATGGAGCGAAATCAAGCCGTCGCTGTGTCCCAGCGCCTTATGCCCGCACCAGAGCACCTCGCCGTTAGCTAACAGTTCATCCAGCATCGCGGGCTGATAATCACGGATTCGGGCGCGAAGGATTTGCGACTCCCACAGCGAAGCAGGCAGCGCCACGCCCGCCAGCTGCTCTATCACCCGCGCCAGGCCATCAATACCCTCATACAGCGGCTGCGCCACCGTTGAGGATTCAAGGGTAAAGGCGGCCGCCGGATTAAGCACGCCGTGCCGCTCCAGCAACAGCGTTACCCAGGCAGCAGGCGCGACCGGACGCGTCGCCTCACGCGCTGATTGCAGTGAACGTAGCCGCAGCCGTTTAAACACGCCGGCATCAACCCAGACGCCAGCCGACGCGTCCGGCCCGGCGGCGATGCTTAGCAGAGTGCCCTGCTCGCGTAACGGGCGCAGCGCCTTATTGACTATCGCCACGCCTAATCCATAGCGATCGGCGAGCTGCTGCGCGCTGAACAGGCTATGGGTTCGGGCATAGCGGGTGATCAGGTCGCGGAGCGGATCGGAGAGCGGTTGTAAAAAGGTGGCAGGCAGGTTATCGGGAATGCGGGTAGCCAGCGCATCGCGCAAACGGGCAGCATCTTCCACCACCGCCCAGCGCGCCTCGCCGGCAACGGTGACGCGAATCACCCGCCGGGTTTCTTCAAACTGCTCTAATGCCGCGACCGCCTGTGAAGGATCGCCGCTGAAACGCGCCTCAATGTCATTCAGTGACAGCGGACCCAGCTCGCGCAGCAGATCCACAATGCCTTCAACATGCTGTGCCTGATAGCGCGGGTCCAGACGCTGTAACGCCTGCTCTAGCTGCTCAACCACGGCAGGTGCCAGTAATTCACCTTTATCCGTCTGGCCGAGCAGTTCACCCAGCAGGTTGCTGTCGAGTGCCAGCAGTGAAGCGCGGCGTTCAGCCTGTGGCGCATCGCTGGCGTAGAGAAATTCGGCCACATAGCCAAACAACAGCGGCGCTGCGAACGGCGAAGGGTGTTCAGTGATCACCTCAACAAACTGCACGCTTCCCTGCTGGATCTGTTTCATCAGGCGGTGCAGCGCGGGCAAATCATAGACATCCTGCAGGCATTCGCGTGCGGTTTCGATCAGGATCGGGAAATCTTCATACTGGCGAGCCACTTCCAGCAGCTGACCGGCCCGTAACCGCTGCTGCCACAGGGGAGAACGTTTACCCGGATTCCGCTTTGGCAGCAGCAAGGCGCGTGAAGCACATTCCCGAAAGCGGGCGGCGAACAGCGCCGAGCTGCCTATCGTGTCAGCCACTTGCTGCGTCAGGCTATCGGCATCAAAAACAAACAGTTCCGCGCCCGGTACCCGGCCTTCGCTATCGGGAAAGCGGGCGATGATGCCGTCGTCGCTGGCGACCACTGAAGCATCTATGCCCAGCCGCCGCTGGATGCGGGCCGCGATCGCCAGCGCCCAGGGCGCATGGATGCGTTGTCCCCAGGGTGAATGCAGGATCACCCGCCAGTCACCGGTTTCATCACGGCAGCGTTCGATTACCAGGGTGCGATCGCCAGGCAAAACGCCGGTGGCAGCGCGCTGCTCAGCCACTAACGACAGCAGGTTCGAGACGGCATGATCATTCAGCCCGAGGGAGTGCAGATGCTGTTGTGCATCTTCGGGCGTCGCGTGATCAAGCTGACGCAAAAACACCGCCAGGCTGGCACCTGAATCTGCCGCCCGGCCAACGCCTTCACCGCGCCAGAACGGTAAGCGCGCTGAGCGACCCGGTGCCGGTACGACCACGACCTGATCGTGAGTAATCTGCTGGATACGCCAGGATGTCGCCCCGAGGGTGATGATGTCATTAACCCGCGATTCGTAAACCATCTCTTCATCCAGTTCGCCGACCCGCCGCGATCCCGATTGCTCTTCGCCTTCAGGCAGGATGACGCTGAACATGCCGCGATCGGGAATGGTGCCGCCGCTGGTGACGGCCAGATGCTGGGTGCCTGGCCGGGCCGTTAACAGGCCACTTTGGCGATCCCAGACCAGACGAGGACGCAGATGCGTAAAATCATCCGACGGAAACTTACCGGCCAGCATATCCAGCGTGGCGTCGAACAGGCGGCGAGAGAGGGTGCGAAACGGATCGGCACGCCGCACCCGTTCAAACCACGCATCCGCCTGTAGGGGCTCCATGGCAACGGCAGCCAGCGTCTGCTGCGCCAGAATATCCAGCGGGTTACGCGGCGGTGAAAGGGCATCAAGCTGCCCGGCCTGCATCGATTGCACCATCACCGTCGCATCAAGCAGATCGCGGCGGGTACGCGGAAACAGAATCCCGGTGGAAGCGCCGCCCACCTGATGTCCGGCCCGGCCAACCCGTTGCAGCGCGCTGGCGACGGATAACGGTGCACCCACCTGAATCACCAGATCAACCGGCCCCATATCAATGCCGAGCTCCAGGCTCGATGTCGCCACCACACACCGCAGATCGCCCTGTTTCAGCGCCGATTCAATTTCGCTGCGCTGCTCTTTCGACACCGAGCCGTGGTGAGATCGTGCAATAACCGCGGGCGCGCTGTCGCTGCGGTTCTGGCTGCCGCCGGAAAACGAATCATAGTGCTGCGCCGGTTGGCGCAGACTTTCTGTCTGCTGCTGCGCCGCGTAACGTTCATTCAGTCGCGCGGTGAGTTTTTCTGCCAGTCCGCGTGAGTTAGCGAACACCAGCGTGGCACGATGCGCCATGACCAGCCGCAGAATGCGGGTCTCGATATGCGGCCAGATCGATCCGCTGGGCTGACCTGTGCCGCTATGGGGATTCGGATCGCTGGCGATATCGGTCATATCGGTTACCGGCACTTCAATGCTGAGATGCAGGATGCGGCCAGCGGCGGGATTCACCACCAGAGTTGGCTGACAGCCGCCGAGAAACTCAGCGACGCGTTCGACCGGACGTACCGTGGCGGAAAGCCCAATGCGCTGAGCGGGCTGCGGCAGCAACGCATCCAGCCGCTCAAGGCTTAGCGCCAGCTGTGAGCCGCGCTTTGATCCGGCTACCGCATGGACTTCATCAACAATGACCGTGGTCACGCCCTGCAACGTGGTACGGGCTTTTGAGGTCAGCATCAGAAACAGCGATTCCGGGGTCGTTATCAGAATATCCGGTGGCCGTCGCAACAGTTTTGCCCGTTCAGCCGTTGGCGTGTCGCCGGATCGCATCCCGACATTGAGCGTGATCTCTGGCTCGCCCCGTTGCTGACGTTCAGCCATCACGCCGGCCAGCGGCAGATTGAGGTTGCGCTGCACATCTGCCGCCAGCGCTTTAACCGGCGAGATATACAGAATACGGGTGGTGGATTCGCGATCGGGCGCGGGCTGCTGCGCCCGGGCCTGGAACAGCGAATCGATGGCGGTCAGGAAGGCCGCCAGCGTTTTCCCCGAGCCGGTCGGGGCAATCACCAGGCAGTGCTGACCGCTGGCAATTGCCTGCCATGCCGACTGTTGCACCGGCGTCGGAGCATCAAAGGTCGTGGAAAACCAGCGCCGCGTCGCGGGCGAAAACAGGGCTAAAGCATCATCAGGACGGGATTCAGGCATGATATTTCTGGCGTTACCCAACAGCAGGACTCAGTGAATCGAACCGTTTGAGTGTAAATGATAATCCCGATTTGTGAATGACGTGGCGGGGAAGCTGGTCATTCAGTCCCACTATTTAGCTGTGCGCCCGGGCAAATGAACCAGATCTGACCGCCAGCAACGACACCAGCGCCAGTATCACAATCGTCATGCCATAAAGAAATGCGGTCAGAGTCAGGCCAATGTGTGGCGCGGCGATACCTGCCAGAATCGCCGGTAGCGCAAAGGCGAGATAGCTTTTGATGAGAAAGGCCGAGAACAGCCCGGCGCGCTCATGGCTTTCAGCGAGTTGCATAATGATCTTCAGCACATTTGAAAAGATTGAGCCAAATCCCTGGCCCGCAATGGCCGTGCCGAGATAGAGCCAGACGACGGCATGCAAACCGACGCCAGAGAGAGTGACACTGACACCGGCTATCAGCATCAGCGTCCCTATAAACAGCGCTCGCGCGGCTGGCAACGACCGGAAGAAAAATACCGCGGCGGTGGCGCTCAGCATCAGGGTTGCCACCACGCTGCCACCAATAAAAGGTGAGGTCAGGCCGGTGGCGCTGATCACCAGCGTCGGCATCAGTGAAAGATAGAATCCGCCCAGCATCCAGGTGGCAATGTTCACCGGCGCGACTTTCAACAGCGGTCCCAGCGCCCGACGCGGAATCATCACCTGTGGCCGCAGCGCCGCCAGCACGCCAGGCTGGGGTGAAATGGTTTCGGGTATCAGCGGCAACAGCGCCATTGCCACCAGCATCGCCAGTAACAACAGCGCATAAAGCATAACGGTAGGGAAGGGGGCGTAAGTGACCAGGATGCTGCCTGCCAGCGTACCCAGCGTCATTCCCAGAAAGGCGGTGACGGAGTTGAGCAACGGACCGCGATGTTTATTGGCATCGATCAGGGTCGCGCCAAAAGTCGGTAAGGCGATGCCGGTCGCAAAGCCCTGAACCAGACGTGCGCCGATTAAAACCGCAGCGGAATCTGCAGTGATAAAAATCACCAGCGCCACGCTATTGAGCGCCAAAGCCAGCAGCATCAGTGGCCGGCGACCGGTGTAGTCAGATATTTTCCCCACGGTCAGCAACGCAGCCAGCAGCGCAAAGGCATAGACCCCAAAGATTACGGTGAGCAGCGATGGACTCAGATGAAACAGCGAGCGGTAGAGCGGATAAAGCGGCGTCGGTGCGCTGCTGGTGGCCGAAATCAATACCGCGCCGGTGAAGCTGAAAAGCGTCAGACGTGCAGCGGACCGGGGAGTCAGAACGGGCTGGATGGCTGTCATGATGGATACCTTAATGCAAAGGATTAGCTTTAATAAGGTATACGGGCAGTGCGGGCTTAATGCAATATCTTTGCTTTAACCTTTCCTGCGGTGCCGTGATCACGATGAGGTTAACCGTGCCGAAAAGCGAGGGCGTTAAAGGTGACCGGCTAATAACGCCTTGAAACAACGACACTCTATCTCGCTAAGCCTTGTTATACAGCCTGTCTGCTTGCTGGATTTCCGGAATCTGATTTCACTGACTACAGTGAACGTAGTGGTTTAACGCAACGGCCTGAAAGCGGCCTGGCAGGCGTTTCTGTGAAATCAGGCTGTTTTCGATCGGAGAGTCAAAGCCGCGGATAACCACTCAGCGACTGCGGGTGAAGGGTGCTGATTTCAGTGAACAAAGACCAACAGTGGCAATGTCTGGGCGAGACATCATAACGTTGTATGGTTACCTCAACGGGATAGCGATCATCGCTCCTTCATAAAGGTGAATGCCGGTGCAAGTAACTGGCAAGGCTATGCGAAGGCTGAAGATGATGCCGGATCGACGCCGCCGGTCATCTTAATCAGGGATTTGACTGTCTGTTCTGGCCAGGCGTGGAAAGCAGAGCCGGACACATGCAGGAAGCGGAAGGTCAGCGGCCCTGACGCTGAGAAAGCACACTGTACCTTCCGCTTTTATTCGACTGCAACTCAACCTCACCGTCTGTCAGGCAGCGGTATCGGTGAGAGACGCTCTGACGTGAGGCAGACTCTGCGGATAATTCTGCTGAATAAATTCAATCATTTTTTCCCGCACGTGACAGCGTAAATCAAAGGCTATCGGGGAATTTTGCGCGGTCATCAGCATCCTGATCGTCATGGTCTTCTCGGTGGTATCGGTCACCTGAAGCACCTGAGTTTCCCGATCCCAGAGTTTGGTTTCATTCAGCACTTTTTCAAAATGCTGTCGCAGCGGTTCTAACGGCATTGAATAATCAACGTAGAGAAAAACCGAGCCCAGAATCTGCGCATTATTGCGGGTCCAGTTCTGAAACGGATTTTCTGTAAAGTAAGTGATGGGCAACACCAGACGGCGCAAATCCCAGATCCGCACCACCACATAGGTAAGGTTGATCTCTTCAATCCAGCCCCATTCTTTTTCTACCACCACGGCATCATCAATTTTGATCGGCTGGGTAAAGGCGATCTGAATACCGGCAAACAGATTGACCAGCGACTTCTGCAGGGCAAAACCAATGATGATACCGGCTACGCCAGCACCGGCGAGGATAGTGGTACCGAATTTTCTCACGCCGGGGAAACTGAGCAGAATCAGAGAGAGGCAGAATAACACCAGTATGACAATGACGACTTTCTTTACATAAATGATCTGTGTGCGAATTTTACGCGCACGAAGGTTGTTCGAAATATTGATGTCGTAGCGGATGTAAAGCATATCCTGCGCCACGTTGGTTAATCGAATTAACACTGAGCAGAACGATAATATTATAAATACATTCACCGTATTGGTAATGAAAACCAGCAGGTCCGGGTGAATGTCGATGTAATTAATCCCGACATTGACCAGCAACAAGGGAATGAAAAGGAACATCGAGCCACGAAGGTGTTTTTCGAGGGATTTGAACAGTTTCCGATCACGACTCTGCCAGTAGCGAATAAACCTGAGAAGGATAAGGCGTGCAAGAAAACCCAGTACAAATGAGAGCGCGAAGAGTAATACAACAGGCACCCATGATGGCAAACCAGATAACTCATCAAATATCAACGGCATTATTTTCCCTTATATTCAGCTAACAACCCTGAGTTGTCAGATAAGTTTTAAACATTCAGTAACCGTTGTGTTCACGGTTATCAGCAGGTAAATCAGGTAACACCTGAGCTTACCCGATGTTCAATTTATCAACTGACGTTACACATGAAATCTCCTGAAAATACGAACTTTATGGATATCAGCGCCCACACTGATGTCGTGTTGACGTTTGCTTCACCCGGCCAGATAGCCAGGTCTCCACGCTTAGTGGCCGTCGCAGCGTGACGACATAAACAGTATTGAGTATGAACTATAGTTGCCGGGTTAACCGAAAATGGTGCCGGCTGACGCGGTGATGCTGAAATGCGGGCTGTCAGGGGGCGTCAGCCGTGGCGATCTTCGCCGCTGACCTGAGTGACGTCCGCAGCCGCAGTACGGTCTCGGAAAGCCGGCTGGCCCGATGAACACGATTGGGTAATGCGCCTATCCCAGCCTGATAGGTCAGAGAGTGATTGTTCCAGGTGAAAACAGGAGTCGGAAGACTCTCATTAATTCCGCATCAATATCAGAACGATACGCGAAGTCGGAACGAGTGAAACAATTTTGAAACCCTGTATCCTTCGGAGTAAGCGAACACTGCCGTTTCGATGAAATGATCCAGGATGGGGCTGCGGAGGATTTTATGCTTTTTGGTCAGTTCAATAATGAATGTGGTCGCTGCCAGTCCTCACTCATCAGGGGAACTAAACAGGGCAGGTTATCTGCTCAATTTTACCCGAAGATAATATTCGCGTCTGGCATTAGGTGGGTATCACCGTTTCAGCAGAACGTTAATGCGGTGAGTAATAATAAATATCCTCAGACGATAAATATGAAAGAAAATATTCATGTGGAAAAATCCATTTAATTAGCGTACTTCAATCCATCTATAGGTGGTTTTTACTCTGCATGTGCTTGCGCCCGAACCGCACAGCTAATGTACCCATACATCAGACAATTGGCCGGGGCGCAATTTTTTTGCAGTAAGAATAGACAGCTATGCTGTTTAGCATGCCGTTAGAATAGATATTAATTTGTTCTGGAGATGATATTAAGTCAGGATTGCGTTAAGCATAAATATTATCTGCTGAACTTCACTAAATCCTGAAATATCAGTTCACCCCATTTCTTCCCGTGAGCCTGCACCAGCATTCCGCCCTCCGAAAGGCTTCCCAGCATGATCGGTGCGAAACCTAACGTTTCGGCCAGCGTGCCGACTTCGTCAAGCGCACTGTTATTATCGCTGGCGAGAAACACCACCCTTTTGCCGCCATTAACGGCAGGATCTTCAGCAAGCACAGAAGCGATCAAATGATTGAAGCCCTTAACCACTTTACCGCCAGCAAAGGCGCGTGCAACAACACGTCCGGAAGGTTCACCATCCAGTTCCTCAAGGGGCACACCGTAAGCATTCGTCACATCGACAATCGTTTTTCCCTGCCAGGTCGGCAGGATTTTGGCAATGTCCGGGTGTGACTGATAGCGAACAGCCAAAAAAATGATGTCGGCATTGACGGCATCAGCTAACTTTTTGGGCCTGATGCCAGGTCCAGTCATGGCCGTCTCAGTGGCAAAGCTCTCCGGATCACGGGTGGTTGCAACGGAAACGTCGATGCCTTTTCGGGCAAATGCTGCGGCAAGTGCCTTTCCCACACTGCCAAAACCAATAATTGCATAATTCATATTGTGCCTCAGAGTTCAGAAGAGGGATGGAAATCAGAAACCGATAGCGCTAGTCGGCCGGCTGAAATGGTCAGAGTTGAGCCAGCCCACCGTCAACGGCGACCTCGCTGGCGGTCATAAAACTACTGTCGCCTGAAGCAAGAAATGCGGCCACCGCCCCGATCTCCTCGGGTTCCGCCATACGCTGGAGCGGCGTTATCGCACCGTAGGCTTTCTGACCTTCTACACCCAGCGCTTCCTTCGCCAGTTCAGTCGCAGTCGCGCCGGGTGACAGCACGTTCACCCGGATGCCGGTACCTTTCAGATCTGCGGCCCAGCTCCTGGCAAGGTTGCGCACTGCCGCCTTGCTTGCACTGTAGGCCGTAAAGCCTGGTGCACCTGTTGTGCCGGCACTGGAACCCGTCAGGATAATCGAGCCACCCACAGTCATTAACGGCAATGCCTGCTGGACCGTAAAGATTGTGCCCTTAACGTTGGTGTCGAAAGTCTCGTCGATGTGCTGTGCCGTGATCTGACCAAGCGGAAGCGGGCTTCCCGCTCCGGCATTGGCGAACAGGATATCGAGCGTGCCCCGTTCAGCTTTAACTGCGGCGTAGAGTCGATCGAGGTCAGCCGGATCAGAAACAGAGCCCTTTACTGCACGGGCATCAGGGCCGAGGGTGGCAACTGCTGCATCAAGTGCTTGCTGTCTGCGACCGAAAATGAAGACGAAAGCGCCTTCCTCAATGAACCGCTTTGCTGCCGCAAGGCCTATCCCGGTTGCGCCACCGGTTATTACCGCCGTCTTTCCATTCAGTCTGGTCATGTCGTCTACCTTTTGGTGAGTTAACGAAAGCAGGGATCTACTCGCTTGCAGGCCAGTCTGTTCGTCTGCTAACTTAACGTCAAGTATGCACCTTTTGGTAAGTATCAAATGACAATCCCCTCTGAAAGTGAAATTTGCGGTACCGGTTGTGGGCTTAATGCGACGCTGCGTGTGATATCGGGTAAGTGGAAGCCGTTGATTCTTTTTTTTCTGCGAGACGGTTCTAAACGCTATGGAGAGCTAAAGCGTTTGATTCCGGAGGTGAGTGATAAAGTTCTTATTCAGCAGTTGAAAGATCTTGAAGCCGATCAGGTGCTGTTGCGAACTGACTATAAGGAGGTGCCACCGCGTGTGGATTATTCACTGACCGCTCTTGGCAGCAGCCTGTCTGATGCCATTATCCCGCTTTGCAACTGGGGCACGAGAAATGCTGAGCAGATGGCAAATATCTTTGCCAGTCGCGAAAAATAAATGGGGGTATCTAAGGCAAAAGGAGAAGGGCGGTTACACAGAATAACTGCCTTAAACCGTGGCAAACCCGGAGTGCATTGTTGAGCGCTGGTTGAATTATTGTTAATGCCGACATTATTGCGCTAATCAGGCGTGGTCATATTTTCGCCTTTCTCAAGGTACACCGGCCCAGTCGTGTGAAGGGTACTTTAACCCGAAGGCGAACGTTAAAAAATCATGTCAGTTAAAAAGAGTATAAAGGGGCGACTAAGACCTTTCTTAGGTCAGAATATTGATGCATAACGCATATCTCCATGCGAATAGCATCCTGGCTTCGCTGTATGGATCCGGTATCGCCCGTTCGCTGGGTAGAGAATATCCCTTTAAAACCTTCAGCAATTCCTACCGCACCGTTCTCTGCCTGCCTAAAAACCCTCTCCTGTTAAAACGCCTGAATGGCGGAGCTCTGTAGGTCATTACTTTCAATAATAGATTGATATAAAAGGCTCATGTGATTTCATATTTTAGAACGAGATTTATTTCTATTTGAAAATGTTGATTTACAGGTTCAGATAGCACTTTTTGCATAATATTTTTCCTTGCGAAACAATGAATTGAAATGTGCGTGTAATCGCATTCATATTTATACTTTGCAAAATTGATATAAATCAATTTCAGCCTACCTGATCAGGGTTAGATTTCGCCACAGAAGCGGTGTTCTCCGCTTACGATCACAGGTGTAAACGTTACCATTTCATGTGTTGAGAAAAAGCGCATGATGGCCAAGGCTTATATCTCAATGGGGCTTTTTGAGCCGTTATTATTCATTAAAAAATAAGGCTGAAACTATTTCAGCCGGTAACCCTGATCCAGGTCACTGATAATGAACAAAAAAATAATTTCTGTTGCCATTATGTTAGCATTTTTCCCGTCATTTAACGCTATGGCTATCAACTATAGTAACGTTAATAATCAAGCTATCGAATCACTACGCGCAGCGTTAAATAATGTGGTATATCAGCACGCTTCTCTGGATGCTGCCCGCGCTATTCTGGAGACGATGAATAGTGATTCAATAGAGCAAGCCAAAATATCAATTGGCGATCCAACACCACGTCATTTGCTGGATCAACTGCTTCAGGGTGAAACGGTACATCAGAACGTTATTCAGCCAACCAGCGTCAAACCGGCAGAAGTTATCCAGCCAGACACGCTGATTTCATCAACCCCGACACGAATTGATGAATCAGCCAATCCACACATTTCCAATCCTGACGCGATTACACAAGTCACTGGTACGACTCAGAGCTGGAGCCAGAATAGTCAGCGCCCTGGTTATGACGCATGGGCAGGTAATGGACAGAGCACCGGGCTGACAATAAGCGGTTCACAAATGAAAATAGATGCGGCTACCGCGCAGGCGAAGGCGATTAACGAAAATCAGCAGAATGCCGCCGCACAACGTGATCAGCGAAATGAAGTAAGCGGTCGTTTAAGTGCCCAGACTAAAGAGCAGATTAATCATAACCAGCGATTCAACGGAATAGTTGCTTCAAAATTTGAGAGCCAGAAGCAGCTGGAGGCGCAGGCGCGCGGTGAGGCGCTGACGAAGGCCAACCAGCAGCGCACCCATCAGCAGATTGTCGCGGGCGGCGTGGCGGAAGTTAATGCTCAGATGCAGCAGGAGGCGCAGGCGCGCGGTGAGGCGCTGACCAAGGCCAACCAGCAGCGCACCCGTCAGCAGATTGTCGCGGGCGGCGTGGCGGAAGTTAATGCTCAGATGCAGCAGGAGGCACAGGCGCGCGGTGAGGCGCTGACCAAGGCCAACCAGCAGCGCACCCGTCAGCAGATTGTCGCGGGCGGCGTGGCAGAGGTTAATGCTCAGATGCAGCAGGAGGCACAGGCGCGCGGTGAGGCGCTGACCAAGGCCAACCAGCAACGCACCCGTCAGCAGATTGTCGCGGGCGGCGTGGCGGAAGTTAATGCTCAGATGCAGCAGGAGGCGCAGGCGCGCGGTGAGGCGCTTGTACAGGCAAATCGTGATCGCGTCGAAGCACAGAACACAGCTTTAAACGCCGCGCGTAATGCCGCGCTGGCGCAGCATGAATCTGAAGCCGCTCAGGCATCGCAACTGGCCGCGCACATGTCGCAGGTAGCAGAACAGGCACAGCGCGAAGCTCAGCAGGCTCAGGCTGCATTAACGTCTGCCAAATATGCCGCCGTTTCTGAAGGTCAGGCGCAGCAGGCAATGCGAGATCAAACAGCCGCTAAATATGCCTCCGTTTCTGAAGGTCAGGCGCAGCAGGCAATGCGTGATCAAACAGCCGCTAAATATGCCGCCGTTTCAGAAGGTCAGGCGCAGCAGGCAATGCGTGATCTGACAGCTGCTAAATATGCCGCCGTTTCAGAAGGCCAGGCGCAGCAGGCAATGCGCGATCTGACAGCTGCTAAATATGCCGCTATAAATGATAATGTTCAGATTTCACAGCAGCAAATTCAGGCGCTTGAAGCCGACGCCGCTGCTAAATCACTAGCCGCTTCAAAAGCTCAGGCCGACGCTGAAGCTGCAATTGTCGCTCAAAACACTTTAAACACACCGGTAGTAGGCCAGTTAACCCCGGTTAATAGGGTTCCGG
>Ga0302349_1000418_pt1 | contig 52495 bp, 54 predicted proteins | sample PhyAR1_FD_202176 | JGI IMG/M metagenome (GOLD analysis project Ga0302349, IMG submission 202176) | Leaf surface microbial communities from alfalfa plants in UC Gill Tract Community Farm, Albany, California, United States - DLSL A.R1... | ecosystem: Host-associated > Plants > Phyllosphere >... | reverse complement strand
GCATTGGCCAGTTGGGTGCGGCCACGCCAGTGATGGTGACGCAGATCAGCCAGAAGATCCCTAATCCCACCTGGACGCCCACGGCGAACATCCGCAAACGCTACGCTAAAGAGGGCATTACGCTGCCTGGCGTGGTCCCCGCCGGACCGGATAACCCGATGGGGCAGTTTGCCATGCGTCTGGCGCGCGGCACCGGCCAGTATCTGATCCATGGCACTAATGCGAAATTCGGCATCGGCATGCGCGTCAGTTCAGGCTGCATCCGTCTGCGTTCAGAAGATATCGAAGCGCTGTTTAACTCAGCCCCGAAAGGGACGCGGGTACAGATCATCAATCAGCCGGTGAAATACGCTGTAGAGCCGGATGGGAAACGCTACGTGGAAGTGCATCAGCCGCTGTCACGCAACGATAAGGACGATCCACAGACCATGCCGATTGCACTCACTGCCGGAGTGAAGCAGTTTATGAAAAGTGAGAAGAGTGATAGTTCCCTGATTAAAGCCAGCTTAGCGCGACGCTCAGGCATGCCTGTGCTGGTCAGCAGTGGGGAGCCGGTGCAGAGTGATACCGTGCCGCCTGCGGGGCTGGAGAGCGCATCTGTGGGGGCTGATAGCCCGGTGACACAGGCTGAGGGCAACGCGGTTCAGCCCTGACCGGATAAGTGCCTGTGAAGGGCACTGAATTCGGAGCAAAAAAAATGGCGCCATAAAGGCGCCATTTTTAAACCAGAACTCTTACTTACGGTAAGAGTGAGCCTGGTTGTCCAGACGCTGGTTAGCGCGTGCTGCGTCATCTTTAGCAGCCTGAACGTCTGAACGCACTGCGTTCACGTCGTTGCTCAGCTGGTCAACTTTAGCGTTCAGAGTCTGAACGTCTGAAGACAGCTGGTCGATTTTAGCGTTGCTTGAGCAACCAGCCAGCAGAGTTGAAGCCAGAACTACCGCGCCCAGTACCAGTTTAGTACGATTCATTATTTATACCCTCTAGATTGAGTTAATCTCCATGTAGCGTTACAAGTATTACACAAAGCTTTTTAAGTTGAGAATAAATTTTTGATGAGAAGATGCTTAAATTTGATCGTTCGCTCAAAGAAGCAGCGGATCGCAGTAGATGATAAAAAAATTTAGCGAAAACAGAGAGATTTAATCGGATTAACCTTAATATAAAGTGTATTTGAATAGTTATTTTCGATTGGAATTTTCCGCTATTTGTATTAAGTACAAATAAAAAAAAGCGCCCATGAAAGGCGCCTTAAAATAAAGAGCAAAAAGTGTTTTACAGTACGTGTACTGAGGCGGTGTTGGTAGTTCCGCTTGGTACTAATGCACCAGAGACCAGCACCACCACATCACCTTTCTGACCGTAGCCGCTTTCCAGCGCCGCTTCTTTACCCAGACGATAGAAATCATCGGTAGAGGCAATCTCAGTGACCAGACGAGTCTCAATCCCTTTACTCAGGATCAGCTGACGCGCAGTGGTCGGATTGGTGGTCAGCGCCAGGATGGTGGCGTTCGGGAAGTATTTACGCACGGCCTTGGCAGATTTACCGCCTTCGGTGGCAACCACAATCAGTGGTGCTTCCAGCTTCTCAGCCGTTTCAACGGCACCGCGGCAGACCGCTTCGGTGATACGCAGCTTGCGGGTGTCGTTCTGGCTATCGATACGTGACTTCATCACGCGGTCGGTACGCTCACAGATGGTCGCCATGATGGTGACCGACTCAAGCGGGTATTTACCCTTGGCGCTTTCGCCAGAGAGCATTACCGCATCGGTGCCGTCGAGGATGGCGTTTGCCACGTCGCCCGCTTCAGCACGGGTAGGGCGTGGGTTCTTGATCATCGAGTCAAGCATCTGGGTAGCGGTAATCACCACTTTGCGCGCTTTATTACACTTCTTGATCATCATCTTCTGAGCGAAGATCACTTCTTCAACCGGGATCTCAACGCCCAGGTCGCCACGCGCTACCATGATGCCATCAGAGGCTTCGAGAATTTCGTCGAAGTTGTTCAGGCCTTCCTGGTTTTCGATTTTGGAGATGATCTGGATGTTCTCACCGCCGTGCTGCTTCAGGTGCTCGCGAATTTCCAGCACGTCTGAGCGTTTACGGATGAAAGAGGCCGCCACGAAATCAACGCCTTGCTCGCAACCGAAAATCAGGTCGCGCTTATCTTTTTCGGCCAGCGCTGGCAACTGGATTGAAACGCCAGGCAGGTTAACGCCTTTGTTTTCACCAAGGTCGCCGTTGTTCAGCACTTTACACACCACGGTATTTTCAGTGACTTCGGTCACTTCCATTCCGATCAAGCCATCATCGACCAGCACGGTGTTGCCGATTTTCAGGTCAGCGGTAAAGCCAGGGTAGGTGACCGCAACGCGCTCGCTGTTACCGATCACGCTCTGGTCGGTGGTAAAGGTAAAGGTCTGACCCGCTTTCAACGGCGCATCATTTCCGCCTTCCAGTTTCATGGTGCGGATTTCAGGGCCTTTGGTATCCAGCAGGATAGCCGCCTGACGACCGGTTTTTTCCATCACGGCACGCATATTGGTGATGCGCTGACCGTGCTCGGCATAATCGCCGTGGGAGAAGTTAAGACGCATAACATTCATGCCGGCTTCCAGCAGCTGGGTCAGCATCTCTTCTGATTCGGTTTTCGGGCCGATAGTACAAACGATCTTAGTCTTTTTCATGACAGGTTATCTGTAAGTTGTGATGGATGATAAAGGGCGAAATCCGATGGCAATGCATCGAAGTGAGAATACTGTTTGAAATCGAAACGGGCTGTACAGAGTAAGAATAGGTGACGAAGGCCAGGCGTGCAGGGAAGTTGTGCGGTTACGCCGGGTAACCACCTCATTATTGTTGCGCAAATTATCTGAGTTATCGCAATAGGCACGTGATCGCTGAAACCTTTCAAGTGGACAACGCGGCACAGTATAGACGCTAAGTATGCGAAAACCAATCAAAAAGCAGAAGGGGGAAGCGATGCAGATCAATAAAAGTGGAGTTGCGCAAGCTGAAGGAATTCTGAAAGTGGTGCGCTCTAATGGACTCGAACCATCGACCCCCACCATGTCAAGGTGGTGCTCTAACCAACTGAGCTAAGAGCGCATACTGAATGCATATTGAATATTGGTGCGTCCGAGTGGACTCGAACCACCGACCCCCACCATGTCAAGGTGGTGCTCTAACCAACTGAGCTACGGACGCACTTGGTGCGCTCTAATGGACTCGAACCATCGACCCCCACCATGTCAAGGTGGTGCTCTAACCAACTGAGCTAAGAGCGCAACACGCTGTCTGGGCGACAGCGGGGACGAATATTAACGGCAGTCGGTGAGGCTGGCAAGGAGAAAAAGCGTTTTTTCACCGTGACTGAGTAGCAACTGTGCTATGCGTCGTTTTTTTAGGCGTCGCGAGCCTTTTACCGCCCGCTCAACCGGTTAGCGCGCCGCGCGCGTCAGGATCACCTCGGCAGGTGACTGCTGCAGACGCCTGATTCGCCAAAGCATCATTACCGCCGCGGATGTCAGCCCGATAATGAAGCCGCACCAGAATCCCGCTGGCCCCATGCGTGGCACCAGCCAGTCAGTGAGCGCCAGCAGATAACCGGCCGGCAGACCAAGCAGCCAGTAGGCGATAAAGGTGATAAAAAAGATCGAGCGGGTATCTTTGTAGCCACGCAGAATACCGCTGCCAATCACCTGGATCGAATCGGAGAACTGATAGATCGCCGCCAGCAGCATCAGCTGCGCCGCCAGCGTCACCACTTCCGGATTGTCGTTATAGAGCAGGGCGATCTGATGCCGGAAGGTGACGGTAAACAGCGCGGTCATCGCCGCCATGCTGATGCCGACGCCCTGCGCAGTCCAGGCGGCCACCTTCGCCTGTTCAGTCGATCCCTGACCCAGACGATAGCCGACCCGGATAGTGGTGGCGACGCCAAGCGACAGCGGCATAACAAACATCAGTGAGCTGAAGTTCAGTGCAATCTGATGTCCGGCAACGTCAACGATTCCCAGCGGAGAGACCAGCAGCGCCACCACGGCAAACAGCGTCACCTCAAAGAACAGCGCCAGCGCCACCGGCAAGCCCAGCGTCATCAGACGGGTCAGAATAGGCCGTGACGGCGCAGACCAGCGACTGACCAGATGGATATCCCGCATGGCGCCCATCCGGCGGATCCAGAAACGCATACAGATGAACATCACCCAGTAAACCGAGGCTGTTGCCACGCCGCAGCCGACACCGCCCAGCGCTGGCATACCGAAGTGACCGTAGATAAAGATATAGTTAAGCGGGATATTCACCATCAGCCCGAGAAAACCCAGCACCATACCCGGTTTGGTTTTCGACAGGCCTTCGCACTGATTACGCAGCACCTGGAAGAACAGGTAGCCCGGTGCGCCAAACAGCAGCGCATGCAGGTAACCTTCTGCTTTCTGCGCCAGCAGCGGATCGATATCGTGCATCGCCCGGATTAAATAACCGGCGTTCCACAACACCACCATGATCAACAGCGAAACAAAAAATGCCAGCCAGTAGCCCTGACGAATTTGCTCGGCGATACGTTCGCGGCGGCCAGAGCCGTTGAGTTGCGCAACCGTGGGCGTCAATGCAAGCAGAAGACCATGACCAAACAGAATGGCCGGAAGCCAGATAGAGGTGCCGACAGCAACGGCGGCCATATCCGTGGCGCTGACGGCGCCGGCCATAATGGTATCCACAAAGCCCATTGCGGTTTGAGCCACCTGAGCAAGGATGACCGGGATCGCAAGGGCAAGCAATTGACGCGCTTCTGTTAAATACTTCTGCACGTTAACACCTGAATAGTTAATAAAATAATGACGGGGTCAGAAAAGCCCCAGGAATTGCGTCCGCTAGTGTAACTGTCAGGACCGGATTCGCCAATCTTTGTCACTGCATGCGATTTACTCTGCTGTCAGGCAACACCGCTGGCTGAAAGCGAACAGCGGACGTGAGCTGTGATAAACTAGCGCAAACTTCGCAGAGGCAAAGACTATGTTTACCGGTATTGTGCAGGGCACCGCAGAAATAGTGTCCATTGAAGAGAAAGAGCTGTTCCGCACCCACACCATCAGGATGCCGGCAGAATTATTGCCAGGCCTGGCACTGGGCGCCTCCGTGGCGCACAACGGCTGTTGCTTAACCGTAACGGCTATTGAGGGCGATCGGGTCAGTTTTGATTTAATTAAAGAGACCCTGCGTGTCACCAACCTCGGCGATTTACGTCAGGGCGATGTGGTCAATATCGAGCGTGCCGCAAAATTCAGCGATGAAATAGGCGGACACCTGATGTCCGGTCATATTATGACCACGGCTGAGATCTGCAAAATTATCCAGTCGGAACACAACCGCGAAGTGTGGTTTAAAATTCAGGACCCGACCCAGATGAAATATATCCTGCACAAAGGCTTTGTCGGCATCGACGGCATTAGCCTGACGGTAGGGGACGTGACCAAAACCAAATTCTGCGTCTATCTGATTCCGGAAACGCTGGAACGCACTACGTTAGGCGCCAAAACCTTTGGCGACCGGGTTAACATCGAGATTGATCCGCATACCCAGGCGATCGTCGATACCGTTGAGCGGGTCCTCGCACAACGGGATGCCGCCGGGACGGTAGCTATGCTGGCCGGAAAGCCTGCCGCGCAGGAATAAAAAAATAAGGCGCATCAGCGCCTTTTTTTCTGTTTTTAATCTTGCTCAGCCGCCGCATCAACGCGCCACGCGTAATCCGCCTTCCACACCCCGACTGAATACTACCTGCCATAACTGAATATCACGGGCGCGAAACGCACCGGCACAGGCGTTGAGATAGTAGGAGAACATGCGTTTAAAACGTTCGCCGTAGCTCTCCGCCAGTTGCGGCCAGGCCTGGATAAAGCGCTCATGCCACGCCATCAGGGTCGTGTCGTAATCGGCGCCAAAGTTATGCCAGTCTTCCAGAATAAAATGGGGCTCGCTGGCGTCAGCAATATGTCGAACGGAAGGCAGACAACCATTCGGGAAAATATATTTATCGATCCAGGGATCAACATTCATATCGGTTTTAATCGCACCGATAGTATGCAGCAGGAAAATACCGTCTGGCTTTAAATTACGGTCCACGACATCGAAATAGGTGGCGTAATTTTTCGGTCCGACATGTTCAAACATGCCAACCGAGACAATACGGTCAAACTGCTCATTCAGGTCGCGATAATCTTGCAATAAAATAGTGACGTCTAAACCTTCACAACGCTGTTGTGCCAGCTTCTGCTGTTCGGCGGAAATGGTAACGCCGTGTACTTTCACGCCATAATGACGGGCGGCAAATTCGGCCAGTCCTCCCCAGCCGCAGCCAATATCCAGCAGCGACATGCCAGGCTCCAGCCCTAATTTACGGCAGATCATATCCAGCTTCCTGCGCAGCGGCCAGCGTCGTGGCCTCTTTCCAGTAGCCGCAGGAGTACTGCATATAGGGATCAAGCATCAGAGAAAACAAATCGTTTCCTAAATCGTAATGCTCTTTACCGACAATCCAGGCGCGTTTTTTCGACTGGAGATTAGTTAAGCGCGCCGCGGCAATACGCAGCGTATCTTTAAAGTGATGAGGGAGTTGCTGATCCAGTTTATGTTTGAGTACGTGGTGGAAAAATATATCCAGCCGATCGCATTCCCACCAGCCATCCATATAACTCTCGCCCAGACCCAGCGATCCTTCCTGCAGGACACGTTTAAAGAAGTCAGGATTTTTCACCTGAATATCCCAGCTCCGTGAGCCATTAATTTCGATATCCGCTTTTTCCAGCAATTCGTGAACGATGCGATACCAATGGTTTTCTTCGAGGCTCACTTCTTCTACATACGATGAACTCATAGCTTCTCCACCACCTGTCCAATCTTAACCTGAAAAAGAATAGTCAATTTCTTCAGGAATTGAGAAAAGTCACGGATGACTCCGTAAACCAGAGATCTGGCGTGATACAGAGGATTGAAACGGTTCAAAAGCATCAGGCACGGTAACAGTAACGCGCGCGCAGACGCCATCCCGGCAACCCGGTTGCCAATCAGTTTGTTACGTTATTATGTTGTTGATTTGTAGCAGAATTATTGACCCGAATGAGTATATTCTCACGCGGGTCAATATTCAATGACTTATTGTTAGGTTGCTAACTAAAAATCATTGCCTCAGTGATTATCCTGGCAGGCGGTCGTGGGGGTGGCAACATCAGATTGTGCGTTTGTCACCCGCTGCAGCGCGAAGCCGAGCAGGGCGAGCAGAATGGTCAGGGCCATTATCAGGGTTGTGGTCAGCAGTGGCTGGGTTAATCCGGCGGAGACGGCCAGGCTGGCGGCAAAGCATAATCCCAGCTGTAGCGTATTCTGCAGCGCAGCGGCTTTACCGGTCGCATCCGGGAAAGGCATCAGTGCGGCGGAGACCACAATCGGATAGATAGCACCGTTAGCCAGCGCCATGCCGCAGAACGGCAGCAGCAGGCTCAGCAGCGTACTGTGGCCGGAGAGTGCGACGGCAAACAGCGCTAGGATGCTCAGACTGTAGACCGCCAGCAGCCACGGCAGCAGCTGCGCCCCTTTATAACGGTTGAGCAGGGCACGGCAGCCGAAGCCACCAATCAGGAAGGCAATCGTCTGCGGCAGATAACTCAGACCAATATCGGCGGGCGACAGGCCCAGATCGGCCAGAATAAAGGGTGAGCCGGTCAGCCAGGCGAAAAAGCTGGCGGAACAGGCGGAATAAATCAGCACGTTACCACTGTAAACCCGGGATTTAAGCAGGGTAAAAAAGCCCGGATTTGCGCCCTGGTTGCCCGTTGCTTTGCGGCCCGACGGCAGGCGCAGCGTCGTGAGGATCAAGGCCAGCGCAATCAGCGTCAGCACCAGGAAGATCGAACGCCAGTGGAAATGACCAATCAGCCACGCGCCTAATAGCGGTGCCAGGGCTGGCGAAAGCGCCACCAGCGGCATGATGGTGGCAAACACCTTATTAGCACGTGCGGCCGGATAGCGATCGACCACCAGCGCCTGCCAGCTGACAGCGGCCGCACAGACGCCAATCGCCTGAACAAAGCGCAGCGCCAGCATCAGATAAATATCCTCTACCCACAGCATACCGGCGCAGCCGACGGCGAACAGCGCCAGTCCGGCCAGCAGCACCGGCTTACGCCCGATGCGATCGGAGAGCGGACCCCAGAACAGCTGACCGCAGGCAAAACCGGCCAGGAACAGGCTCATGCTGGCACTGATCAGGCCAGGCGAGGTATTGAAAGTTTGCTGCATCGCGCCAAACGCGGGCAGGTACATATCGGTGGCTAAAAAGCCCAGCATGCTCAGCAGAGCGAGATAAGGCATAAATCCTTTTGACGGTGACATCTGATTCTCATTTTGCAGGTTGAACGCGGCAGAGTGTAAAAGGTGCGTTTGCCGCTGTGAAACGCTAATATTTGCCGATTGCTGTTAAAAAATTTGAAGGCAGAATATGTGGTCAGAATATGCGTTAGAAGTGGTGGATGCCGTGGCGCGCGGTGGCAGCTTCAGCGCGGCGGCGCAGGAGCTGCATCGGGTGCCGTCGGCTATCAGCTACACGGTGCGCCAGCTGGAGACCTGGCTGGCGGTTCCGCTGTTTGAACGTCAGCATCGTGAGGTGGTATTAACCCCTGCGGGAGAGCATTTTGTCCGGGAAGGGCGCAGCGTCATCAAAAAAATGCTCGCCACCCGCCGCCAGTGTCAGCAGCTGGCCAACGGCTGGCGCGGGCAGTTAAGTATTGCGGTGGACTGTATCGTCAAGCCGCAGCGTACCCGACAATTAGTGAAGGATTTTTACCGGCACTTTCCTGACATGGAGTTGCACATCAGTTATGAAGTGTTCAACGGCGTCTGGGATGCGCTGGCGGATGGCCGGGTGGAGGTTGCTATCGGCGCGACTCAGGCGATCCCGGTCGGCGGCCGCTTTGCCTTTCGCGATATGGGGACGCTCAACTGGCGCTGCGTAGTCGCGAACCACCATCCGCTGACGGAAGTGAGCCAGATAGATGACGATACCCTGCGCAGCTGGCCGTCGCTGGTTCTGGAAGATACTTCGCGCGCGCTGCCACGCCGGATGACGTGGACGCTCGACAACCAGCGTCGGCTGGTGGTGCCGGAATGGCAGACCGGGCTGGATTGCGTACTGGCGGGATTGTGCGTGGCGATGGTGCCTGGTCATCTGGCCCGGCCGTTGCTGGACAGTGGCGCGTTGGTGGAGCTGATCCTGCCGGTGGCTTTTCCGGAGAGTCCCTGTTGTGTCAGCTGGGCGGAAGATCGCGCATCACCGGCGACCGGCTGGTTACTCAGCTATTTGGGTGATGCGCAAACGCTTAATCAGGAGTGGTTAAGCGAAGATTAACGGCGGTAGTCGCGGAACGGACCATCAGCTACGGAACGACGTTCAATCAGGGTTGGATGCACTTCGATGGTCTGAGAAATCTCACGTTTGCTGGTGATGCGATCCAGCAACATCTCCAGCGCTTTCTCACCCAGCTGCGCTTTCGGCTGATGAACGGTGGTCAGCGCCGGCGCGAAGTAGCGCGCGTTGCGCACATTGTCATAGCCGATCACCGAAATGTCCTGCGGCACGCGCAATCCCATCTCATCGGCGGCGCAAATCGCCCCCATCGCCATGATATCGCCACCACAGAACACCGCGGTCGGGCGCTGTTTCTGCGACAGGATCTGCTGCATTGCCTGATAGCCCGATTCAGGTTCAAAGTCACCCTGAACAATCCACTCGGCACGCGGCTGAATACCCGCTTCTTCCAGTGCCTTCAGGAAGCCGGCGTGACGTCCGCCACCGGTGTTGCGCTCCATCTGGCCGGGGATGGCGCCAATCTCGCGATGGCCACGCTCAATCAGATAACGCCCGGCGAGATAACCGCCCTGAAACGCATTGTCCAGCACCGTGTCGGTAAAGTCGGCGCGGGATTCGCCCCAGTCCATTACCACCATCGGGATGTTACGGTTCTCTTCCAGCATTTTCAGCAGATCGTCCGGATACTCAGAGCACATCACCAGCAGCCCATCGACGCGCTTTTGCGCCATCATGCTGAGATAGGCGCGCTGCTTCTGCAGATCATTGTGCGCATTACCCAGAATCAGGGTATAGCCTTTGTCGAAACAGTGGTTTTCCACTGCTTCAATAATTTCAGCAAAGTAGGGCGCTTCGCTGGAAGTCGCCAGCAGGCCCAGCGTTTTGGTGTGATTCACCTTCAGGCTGCGCGCCACGGCGCTCGGCGAATAGTGCAGTTCCTGAATCGCCTGCCAGACGGCGTTGCGCGTCTCTTCAGCGACAAAACGCGTTTTATTGATGACGTGCGAAACGGTGGTCGTTGAGACGCCGGCGCGTTTTGCCACATCTTTAATTGTTGCCATTAAAATCGGACTCCAGGGCTTATCTAACGCAATGATAAGCATAATGTTAAACGTTTGCGTCTGCTCAGGGTTTTCTGCGCAATTATGCAGGTTTTCTGACCGGTAAACAGGGCGACTGGCGGGTAATGAGCGCCTGAAAAGAGAGCAAACGGAACCGGGGCTGCGCGCGTTGCGCAACAAAGGCAGGATTCTAACAAGGCTGGGCGGATAAAACGAGATTTTTACCCGGTCCTGTGGGAAAATGGCTTAACCCCACAAAAATTGTGACTAAGGAGAGTTAAATGAGTACCGATTTGAAACTGGCGCTGATGACTACCGTCGGCTGCCTGCTGATGATTGTCGCTTTTAGCTTCACCGCGATTCTGCACTGATCGAAAAAGCCGGGCATGGCCCGGCTTTTTGCTGTCTGGCGATCGCTCAACGGCTGCGTTAGCGAATGGTCTTTGGCGTCATGACCCGACGCGCACCAATATAGTGGCGCTGCCAGTAGTCTTCACCCAGCGCACTGATCTGAATATCTTTGCCGGTACGCGGTGACTGAATGAATTTGCCGTTGCCGAGATAAACCCCAACGTGATCGGCGGTGCCGCGGCCATTGATGCGGAAAAAGACTAAATCGCCTTTCTCCAGTGACTCACGTTTAACCGGCGCGGCGTCGCGCAGATGGAACATCTCATTGGCGGTGCGCGGGATCTTGAACTTGACCAAATCTTTATAGGCGTACCAGACCAGGCCGCTGCAATCAAAACCGGTATGCGGTGAGGTGCCACCCCATTGATAAGGTTTGCCCAACTGGCCCATCAACTTGGTCATCGCCGTTTCGCGCGCTTTCTGGTAACGCTGACGATGTGACTTGCTCATTTTAATGGTGCCGGTGTCACTGCTGCTGGCGTCAACGGTTTTAAGCGAACGCTGGTGGCCGTAGCGTTTTTTACTGGCCGTTTTCAGGGAGGTTTTACTTTTCTTAGCGGGAAGATGGCTGGCGGTGAGTTCGCTTTTTTTCTGTTTTTTGACTTTGAGCTTCTGAACCGGACTGACGCGTGTTTTCTTTGCCGCCGTTTTCAGCGGGCGACGCTTGCGGCGCTCATCTTCGCGCGCACTCTTTTTCTCTGCTTTATGCGAACTGACATTCACCGGCGCCTGCGGTGAGGCAGAAGCGATGTTAAAGAACAGTTGCGCAAAGGCAAGAATGAAAAGCGTAATGATTAAACGCATAGTCCGGTTTTAGTTAAGTTGTCAGGGCCACTACGCACCGCGACAAAGTTGGGAATAATCTGATCCAGGATCAGCGCCGATGCCATTCTAGTCCAGTTCGTTTGAAAACAGTAACGCCTTTTTTTATTAATCTTTCGGCCTCACGCAATTGCGTTGAAAATGAACATTTTCAGCGTCTTATATCGGCAAAACTATTGCAAACTATTAATATGTTACTGGCCGTTAATAACCGGGTGGCATCAGGGCTGATGAGCGGACTTAACAAACATGGCGATTTAATCCGGCAGCGGTAAAATCTCGTTTTCAGTCCTGGTGCGAAGTCGCTACAATAAACAAACACGAAGTGACGAATTAAGGAAGGCAATTATGAGTACTGTAGAAAAAATTCAGCGCCAGATCGCAGAAAACCCGATCCTGCTGTTCATGAAAGGTTCACCGAAACTGCCAAGCTGCGGTTTCTCTGCGCAGGCGGTTCAGGCGCTGTCAGCCTGCGGTGAGCGTTTTGCTTACGTGGATATTCTGCAGAACCCGGACATTCGTGCAGAGCTGCCGAAATATGCCAACTGGCCAACCTTTCCACAGCTGTGGATTGATGGCGAGCTGGTCGGCGGATGTGACATCATCGTCGAGATGTTCCAGCGCGGTGAACTGCAGTCGCTGATCAAAGAGACCGCAGAGAAGTTTAAAGAAGCGGAATAAAACAGAAAGGCCGACGCGATGTCGGCCTTTTTCATTGTCTTTCATTGCCGGTTCTTCAGTCAGCGGTCGCTGATGGCTCGCCTTCAGCAAACGGCAGCGGCCATCCACCCAGTCGCTTCCAGCGATTCACCAGTTCACAGAACAAAATAGCGGTCTGCTGGGTATCGTACAGCGCCGAGTGCGCCTGGGTACTGTCAAAATCCATTCCTGCCGCTTTACAGGCTTTCGCCAGCACCGTCTGACCCAGCACCAGTCCGCTCAGCGCCGCGGTATCAAAGGTGGCGAACGGGTGAAACGGATTGCGTTTCAGGCTGGCGCGTTCGGCGGCGGCATTCATAAAGTTGAGATCGAAAGTGGCGTTGTGCGCCACCATAATGGCGCGATTACAGCCGGTATCCTTAATGCCTTTACGCACCATCTTAAAGATGGCGTGCAGCGCTTCATATTCACTCACTGCGCCGCGCAGCGGGTTACTGGGATCGATGCCGGTAAATGCCAGCGCTTCAGGATGCAGCAGCGAGCCGACAAAAGGTTCAACGTGAAAATGCAGCGTCTGGTCGAGATGGATCCAACCCTCTTCATCCATTTTCAGCGTGGTGGCCGCGATCTCCAGCAGCGCGTCAGTCTGCGCGTTGAAACCGGCGGTTTCCACGTCGATGACCACCGGATAGAAGCCACGGAAACGTTGATTGAGTGCATGGGGGGAATTCGATTCAGACATCAGGATCTCATTGCAGAAAAAGGGCAGCGCGCATTATGGCAAAAAACGGGCCCGGGTGCAGCAGATGAAGAGGAGCAGAGAAGATCAGCCCACCCGGCAGGGCAGGCTGAAGAGCAGGCTTAGTTGCCCAGGCCGTGACCGGCGTGTTTGTTTTCGATCAGTTCGATTTTGTAACCATCGGGATCTTCAACAAAGGCAATGATGGTCGAGCCGCCTTTCACCGGACCCGCTTCACGCGTGACGTTGCCGCCATCGTTACGGATGCGTTCGCAGGCCGCAGCCACATCATCAACGCCCAGCGCAATGTGTCCGTAAGCATTGCCGAGGTCATATTTATCCACGCCCCAGTTGTAGGTCAGCTCGATGACTGCACCTTCGCTCTCTTCGGTATAGCCCACAAAGGCCAGCGTATATTTGTATTCGGTGTTTTCGCTCTGACGCAGCACGCGCATGCCCAGCACACGGGTGTAGAAATCGATCGAACGTTGCAGATCGCCAACGCGCAGCATGGTATGAAGTAAACGCATAACATCCTCTTTAATAATCAAAACGCCATCGCCGGATGACACCAGCGCTAAGTATAGCGATCAAAATCGCCAGTGAATAATGGCTGCCATCATCTTCCCGGATGGCAGCCTGTAAGAAGATTACAGCGTCGGGTAATCGATATAGCCTTCAGCACCGCCGCCGTAGAAACTTTCCGGACGTTGCGGGTTCAGCGGCGCATCCTGCTGCAGGCGCTCCACCAGATCCGGGTTCGCGATATAATCACGACCAAACGCCACCGCATCGATCAGGCCGCGGGCGATCAGATCGTCCGCTTTCTCAACGGTATAAGCACCTGCGCCAATGATCGCGCCAGGGAACAGGTTACGCACTTTCTCACGGAAGGCATCGCTGTACGGCTTGCCGCCAGCCCAGTCTGGCTCGGAGAGGTGCAGGTAAGCGATATTGCGTTTTGCCAGCTCACCGATGTACCACAGCGCTGCTTCTTCCTCATCCGGACCGTTATCCAGATTCTGGAAGCTGCCGATAGGCGATACGCGGATACCAATGCGGTCAGCTGACCAGTTAGCGATCACCGCATCAACCACTTCCAGCGCAAAACGGCCACGCTTCTCGATGCTGCCGCCATATTCGTCGGTACGCTGGTTAGAGCCAGGTGCCAGGAACTGATGGATCAGGTAACCATGTGCGGAGTGCAGTTCCAGCAGGTCGAAATCGGCTTCACGCGCATTGGCGGCGGCCTGACCGAAATCGGCGACGATCTGCTGAATCTCAGCCACCGTCAGCTCACGAGGTACCGAAGTTTCTTCGCGGTAGACGCTGCCGTCAGCGGCACGCAGTGAAGTGCGGGTACCGGCAGCAAGGGCCGATGGCGCAACCGGGGCTTTACCTTCTGGCTGGACGCTGTTATGTGAGATACGGCCGGTGTGCCACAGCTGTACCGCCGTGTGTCCGCCCGCCTGATGCACGCCTTCGTTAATCGCTTTCCACGCCGCAATCTGCGGTTGAGTATGCAGGCCTGGTGCGCCGGCATAGCCTTTCGCCTGGAAAGAGATCTGGGTGGCTTCAGTAATGATCAAACCGGCGCTGGCGCGCTGGCGATAATATTCGCCCATCATCGGAGTAGGAATATCGCCTGGCTCAATGCTGCGCAGACGGGTCAGTGGTGCCATAAAAACGCGGTTTGGCACGGTAATTGCGCCGACTTTCAGCGGACGAAACAGCTGGGTACTCGCCATGTTAGCTCCTGATTAGTAGACCAGTCGTCTACAAACACTTTTTTTAAAAATCAGTGGATTTTCAGCCACTGTTCGATGGTACGTAATGCCAGCCGCAGCGGCTGCGGCTCACGGGAAATCTTGCTTTGTAAGCTCGCACCGAGCCACAACAGCGACAACAGTTCGGCCATTTGCGCCGGAGGATGCGGCAATGCCAGCGACTCCTGCTGAGCAGCGGCACTCAGCGTCTCTGCATAGAGCGCGGTAATTTTTGCTGCGCCCTGTTGCAGCGCGTCGCGCATCGGTTCAGAGAGATCGCAGACCTCTGCCGATACCTTGACGCCGAGACAGCCCACAATGTGTCCCTGCTGGGTAAACAGCTGCTCAGCAGCCCGAAAATGGTTCAGCAGACGCTCACGCGGCGTGCCATCGGGCTGATTCAGCTGAAGCTCAACATCCTGCAGGAAGCGTGCAAAGTAGCGCTCCAGCAGCGCCACGCCAAAGGTCTCTTTGGAACGGAAGTAATAGTAGAAAGAGCCTTTCGGCACTTCCGCCAGGGTCAGCAGTTCGCTCAGCCCCATTCCGGTGAAACCCCGTTGCAGACAAAGCTGCTCACCAATACGGAGCAGATGTTCGCGGGTTTCATTGCGTGGTTGCGTCTTGTTCATGACAGGGAGATTAGTAGACCAGTCGGTCTAATGCAATCGGGCGAGTCGCTTTTGGCACAGAGTGTTCACTCCGTGACGGTGAACAGCAAGAATCGGGTAACAGATATTGCTTCTTTGTTGCACAAACAGGCTAAGATCTCTTCAATAGTCCGTTTCATCTTTAACACGGGAGTCGTGGTGGCCGAGCAGCTTGAGTTTTTCCCGGTTCCCAGTCCCTGTCGTGGCATCTGCGAGAGCGATGCCCGCGGCTACTGTCTGGGATGTTTACGCAGCCGCGAAGAGCGGTTCAACTGGATGCGCTTCAGCGACACGCAGAAGCGTGAGGTGCTGCGTCTCTGTCACCAGCGCCGCCTGCGACTGCTGCGGCAACAGAAGAAAGAGGAGCCGCTTGATCCGCATCAACCGAGCTTGTTCTGACGACGTGGCGGTTTCCGTTATACTCTCTGACACCTTTATTCCAGCCATCGTGCCACAGGGAGATCGTTATGTTACAACCGCAAGCCATCGCGTCGCAGGGTCCGGATTTTTCACCGCTCATTATGGGTTACTGGCGGCTGATGGAGTGGGGGATGTCGCCCCAGCAACGAGTGGCATTTATTGAGCATCACCTGAGCCTCGGCATCACCACCGTCGACCACGCGGATATCTATGGTGATTATCAGTGCGAAGCGGCATTTGGCGAGGCGCTGAAGCTGGCGCCAGGACTGCGCGAACGGCTGCAGATCGTCACCAAATGCGGGATTGCAACCCGCGCCCGGCCTGAGCATCGGATCGGCCATTACAATACGGATAAAGCGCATATCATTCAGAGTGCGGAAAATTCGCTGCGCCATTTCGGCACCGATCGCCTTGATTTGCTGCTGATTCACCGTCCCGATCCGCTGATGGAGGCCGACGAGGTCGCCGAGGCCTTTATGACGCTGCACCAGAGTGGCAAAGTGCTGAACGCAGGCGTCTCTAACTTCACGCCAGCGCAATTCGCGCTGCTGCAGTCCCGTCTGCCATTTTCCCTGGTCACTAACCAGCTGGAGATCTCGCCGGTGCAGCAAAATCTGCTGATGGACGGCACGCTCGATCAGTGTCAGCAGTTACGTTTCCGGCCGATGGCCTGGTCCTGTCTGGGCGGCGGACGGCTGTTTAACGATCCTCACTATCAGCCACTGCGTGACGAACTGGAGGTGATACGCCAGGAGACCGGTGCCAGCAGCATGGAGCAGGTAGTGTATGCGTGGATTATGATGCTGCCGAGCAAGCCGCTGCCGATTATCGGATCAGGCAAAACGGCGCGCGTCACTGAAGCAGCCGCGGCGGTAAACCTGACCCTGAACCGTCAGCAATGGTTCCGCATCCGCAAGGCTGCGTTAGGCTTCGATGTGCCCTGAAGCGTAAAACTGCGTCAATCTTCGGCAGAATAGCGCAACCGGTACCAGGCTTATGCCATACCCTGGTACCAACAAGGAGTCACCATGAAGCTCAAAGCAGTTGCGCTATTTGCCCTTATGACTTGCGGAGCGGCTCAGGCCGCCAGTGAACAGGTCACCATCCATCAGGTCACCGCGGAGGGGATTGGAAAATCGCTCGGTAACGTGACGATTGAAGAGACCCGGTATGGCCTGCAGTTCACGCCCGATCTCAAAGGGCTGCAGCCTGGTATTCATGGTTTTCATGTGCATGCAAAGGGCAGCTGTGAACCGGGCGAGTCGCAGGGCAAGGTAGTAGCGGCCGGTGCGGCAGGCGGCCATCTTGATCCGGCTAACAGCGGGAAACATCTGGGGCCTTACGCGGAAGGGCACTCAGGCGATCTGCCAGCCGTCTATGTGGATGAGAAAGGCAACGCCAGCTATCCGGTGCTCGCGCCACGTCTCAAATCGCTGAGTGAAATTAAGGGTAAAGCGCTGATGGTGCATGTGGGCGGCGATAACCATGCCGATCATCCGCAACCGCTGGGCGGTGGCGGGGCACGCTTTGCCTGCGGCGTAATCTGATTTTCAGGGCGGCCATCGGTGCCGCCTGTTTTTCTTCCAGCCTGTTTATGAATTGTTGTACCATCCTGCACATTTCCCCCCTATGATATTGATTCAGGTAAGAAAGCGTGATGGGTGAAGGAGCAGGTATATGAAATTCAAGGGCGCATTACTGCTGTGCTTGCTGCTGGTGGGATGCGATAAACCCAACGATACGCAGTTGGTGACGGAAACCGGGCGGGAGCTGCAGCGCACCATTGATACCAACCCGATGCGCAGCACCTGCGAAAAGATTGCTAAAGGACGTGAATGGCTGAGCCGTAATACGGTGCGCAAGCTGGAAGCGCAGGGTTGCGATCAGGTCTATCGCAGCGCTACCGAAACCAATTTTACTGACACCACCATTTACCGACGCACCATGACTATGGTCTGCGGCGGCATTGTCGGCAAAAGTTTTACCGGCACCGAACTGAGCCGGCGGTTTATCTTCTCGCCGGATGAAAAGGCGCTGGTCATCGAGCCGATGACCGAGGTTGATAAAACCCGCTTTGAAGGCCATAAAACGCTGCAGCAATTGCAGGATGATTTCACCCGGCAGCAGCAGCAATATTGCCAGTAATCAGCCCGGCACCGCCTGTTTCAGCTGAGCCAGCGAACAGCGCAGCCGCCAGAGAATACCGGCCAGTTCACTCGCCTCATTACTGCCCAGCGCCAGCAATGAGGCGATCATTCTCTCCAGCTCCGCCAGGATCAGATCCAGCGAACTGTGCTGCACCCCGCGACTGCTGATAATCCGCTGAAGATTCTGCAAACTGCTGTCGCGCACGCTGATCAGCGTGGCGGAATCCGCCTGCCACTGCCGCAACTGCCAGACAATATGCGAGCAATTGAGCAATACCACGCCCCAGCGCAATAACCAGACGCGCGCCTGCTCATCCCGGCTGTGACTAAGCTGGCTGATGCGATGATAAATCTGCGATTCAAAACGGCTTTCACTCAGGCGCGGACGCCGTCTGAGCTGATCAAGAAACGCCAGCCGCAACGCACGGATATGACGACGACTTCGGCGCGCATCTGAGCTGGGCCGTAAAATCTGGAACGCCAGCCAGGCCAGCAGGACGCCGCACACTTTGGCGATGTTGTCATTGAAGAAATCCTGATAATCCCAGGTCGGCGGGTTGGTGACGGCGATGAACGAGCCCATAAACACAATAAATTGTCCCCACATCCCGGCGCGCTGCTTTTGCTGTAACTTAAACAGCTGCAGCGTCACCAGCAGCGGGAACAGCAGCAGTAAAAACTGCCACAGCTGGCTGATTTGCACCATCAGACCGAACTTCATCACAAAACTAAAGGCAAACAGCCACAGCAGGGTTTTCAGCAGCAGCGTCACGCTGCCGCCCGGCGACGGTGAAGAGGCATAGAGCACGCAGGCGATGGCGGTTAAGGTCAGCGCCGCCGCACCGGAGGACCATTGAGTATTGATCCAGAACGCGCAGCCCAGCACGATGATGCTGAAGGTACGCAGCGCGCTCCAGCCCGCTTCGGCGCTGTCGCTGTCGCGCGCTAAGGCCGGAACCGGCGGGGGCTGAAAGCGGGTATCGGCATCGGCGCGATCCAGCAGCCGGATCCAGCGCAGCACGTTGAGATACATCCAGCAAAAATAACGCAGCCGCTGACAAAAAGCGCGCTGCCGGTAGTCACCGTCGGCCGCTGGCGTGACGCTACGCAGAATGCGCGCCAGCCGGTACTTATCACACTCCGGTTTTCCCAGCTCGGCCAGCAGCTGTTGCAACGCAGCAAACAGCGCGTCGGGCGCGTCGGGCCAGTTCAGCAACATACGGCGCAGGCTGGAGAGCACGCTGGTCAGCCGCAGCTGCTGGTGCAGCACGTAGTTAAGCACGTTGTTCTGGCGGCGAAAGCGGTAGTGGCTCCAGAAGGCCTGAATCCGCAGCAGGTTCATGGTCAGAATCTGACTGATGACATTCTCATGCGCGGTACGAATGTTGTCACTGACCGACGGTTGCAGCAGTAACACCGCATGCTCCAGCAGCCTGGCGTGCATCTGCTTTAACGAGGTGATGAGCGTCTCGCCATCGGAGGTGCTCGGCAGCACCATCATCATAAAACCGGCACACAGGATGCCGGAGATCACTTCGCAGACCCGCGCCTGAGCGATGGTCCATAAATCGGTAATATCGGTGATGTTAACGCTGCTGAAGGCAATAATGGCTGCAGTATAGCCGGCGAGAGAAAAGGCGTAGGCGACATTGTTCTGATAGTGATTGGCGATGCCGGTACAGAGCGCCAGCCAGCCGGCAATCGCAAAGGTAAACAGCCAGGGTTCATTCAGGGTATGTCCGGCGATCAGCAACGCGGCGCTGGCCCCGAGCAGGCTGCCGACAATCCGGCCAAGGCTTTTGCTGATGGCACCGCCCACGGTCGGAAAACTGATGACTGCCGCCGAGGTCATCGCCCAGTAAGGCTCATCCAGATCCAGCCCATAGGCGATACTGAGTGCCAGACACATGGCAATGGCGTTGCGCAACGCATAGCGCCACTGATTAGCGTTGGCCTTAATCCAGGGTAACTGATCCCACGCCAGCCACTGAAAATTCATGGCTGAATGGTGATCGTGCAGGTGGTTCCGGCCACCAGCGGCACCTCAGCCGGCAGCGGATCGAGACGAATGCGTACCGGCACCCGCTGCGCCAGCCGCACCCAGGGCACGTTAGGCTTGACGTCCGGCACCAGACCGCTGTCCGTCTCAATGCTCTGGTCGTAGATGGCGCGGCCAATACTGTCGACCTGGCCCTGGAGTCGTGCGCCACTGCTATAGAGCACCACCTGAGCCGCTGCGCCCGGATGAATATGGCGCAGCTTGGTTTCTTCAAAATAGCCCACCACGTAATAAGAGTGGCTATCGACCAGCGCAAACAGCGGACTGCCCGCGCTGGCGTAGTTGCCGGGCCGCAGAGTGAGATTAGTGATCCAGCCGTCAGTGGGCGCGGTCAGCGTCGTCTGTTGCAGATTCCAGCGCGCCCGATCCCGCTCCGCCTCGGCCGCTTTGGCACTGGCGACGGCGGCGTTAGCGGCCAGCCGTGCGGCGTCGAGATCTTCCGCTGAAATCACATTGCGCGGCAGGCGACTACGCCGGTTAAATTCGTGCTGCGTTCGGGCCAGATCGGCCTGCGCCTTGCTGAGTTGCGCTTCGGCATTGTCGAGTGCAATTTGCCACGGCACCGGGTCCAGCGTCAGCAATTGCTGACCCTGATGGACAAACTGATTGTCTTTGACCTGCAGCTGAGTAATGCGGCCAGAGACCTGTGGCGTGATATCGACCAGTTCAGCCCGCACTTTGCCGTCGCGCGTCCAGGGCGACTGCATGTAGTAATTCCACATCCATCCACCGGCCAGCAGCGCCAGCGCAAACACAATCAGGGTGGAGAAATATTTCACCGCGTTAAATTTCATACGATTATCCGTGACCGATGAGCCAGAGTGCGGCGGTAACGCACAGCACAAACAGAGAGAGATCAAACAGCGTGGGATGCCAGATATCACCAGAGTAGATCCAGCCGCGCACCAGCGGGTGAATCAGCAACCAGACCAGAAAACCCAGTATCACCGCTTTGAAGATGGGCGGGAAAAACAGCGAAGCGCCGACCACCAGATCGGTTAGCGGTTTGGCACTGGAGAAGAGGTGGGTGAGCACGTTTGATATCCTTAATTAACCCGAGCGGCAGCCCGAAAGCGATGCCCTGTCGCTGCGCGGCGGTCCGGGATTTGTAATTTATCCTGTAAACTCGCAGAATAGTGTAAAATCTGGCTTGATAGCTAGCAAGCTAATTATAAGGAGATGAAATGGATACGCCCCTCGGAACGGATTTATCTCGACTGGTGCGCATCTGGCGCGCGTTGATTGATCAGCGATTAAAACCGCTTGAGCTGACTCAGACTCACTGGGTAACGCTGCACAATATTCATCAACTGCCGCCAGAGCAGTCACAGATTCAGTTAGCCAAAGCCATCGGCATCGAACAACCTTCACTGGTGCGGACGCTCGACCAGCTGGAGGATAAGGGATTAATTACCCGTTCGACCTGCGCCAACGATCGCCGCGCCAAGCGCATTAAGCTGACGCAGCAGGCGGAACCGATCATCGAACAGGTTGAGAGCGTGATTGATGAAACGCGCGATGATATTCTCTCCGGCATCAGCCGCGAAGAGATCAACCAGATGGTGACGCTGATTGCCCGGCTGGAAAAAAATATTCTCGAACTGCAGAACCGCGAGAAATAAAAAAACCGACGCTCAGGCGTCGGTTTTTTTTCACATCATTCGCCTTAGCGAGGTGAAACGGTCACCTGGCTGCCGTTCGATGCCATCACCACACGCTGACCAACCGAGTAGCGCGTTGCGGCCTGCTTCTGTACCACCATGATAGTGTTACCATCATCCTTACGGATCTCCAGCTCAACACCATCAGTCTTGTTCACCGCGCCCTGTACGCCCTGACCGGCTACGCCGCCCAGTACCGCACCGCCGGCTGTTGCCAGGCTACGTCCGCTGCCACCACCAATGGTGTTACCGAGGAAACCACCCAGCACGGCACCACCGATGGCACCAATCACGTTACTCTCATCTCCGCCCTGAATTTTCACCGGACGAACCGAGACCAGAGTACCGTAAGAGACGCTCTGAACCTGTTTGGCTTCACTGGCACTGTAGGTATCACCCGACAGCGTACTTGTGTTGCTACAACCTGCCAGCATCACACCGGTCAAAGCGACCACCACTACACGCTTAATCATTTGAAACTCCTTTAGTCGAGAAGGCGCCACGTTTATCGCGATATCCTGCACACAGTATAAGACACAAACCTGGCAAATTAATCCTTGTCCGAATAAAACACGGCTGGACAGAAGCATAGACTCTGTAAGGTTAACAATAATTCAATCGACGGAGAAAAATAGTGCCGTTGCGTTACCGGCTCGCCAGCTCTGAGAAATAAATAATTTAATCATAGAATTAGCCTGCGTATTTTGTCAGGCTAATCGCAATGATTCGCACCTCCAGCGGGGAGAAAACAATGGCTATAAAATCAGGACGTTATATTGGTGTGATGTCGGGCACCAGCCTGGACGGGGTGGATGTGGTACTGGCGGCGATTGATGAGAATCTGGTGGCGCAGCAGGCCAGCTACTGCCATCCGATGCCGCCCGATCTGCGCCAGGCCGTTCTGGCGGTTTGCCAGGGACAAAGCCTGACGTTGTCACAGCTCGGACAGCTCGATACCCGGCTGGGCCAGCTGTTTGCCGATGCGGTGCTGACCTTAATGCAGCGCGAATCGCTGGAGGCGAGCGATGTGGTCGCGATAGGTTGTCACGGGCAGACCGTCTGGCATGAGCCGCAAAGTGCCGCCCCGAATACGTTACAGATTGGCGATAACAACCGGATCGTTGCGGCAACCGGCGTGACCGTTGTCGGGGATTTTCGCCGCCGCGATATGGCGCTCGGCGGGCAGGGCGCGCCGCTGGTGCCCGCTTTCCATCAGGCGCTGTTAATGGACGCCACGGAACGCCGCATGGTGCTGAACATTGGCGGCATCGCTAATCTCTCGCTGCTGTTTCCCGGCCAGCCGGTGCGCGGTTTTGATACCGGACCCGGCAACATGTTGCTGGATGCCTGGATCTGGCGCAATCAGGGCAAAGCCTACGATCAGGATGCACAATGGGCGCGCAGTGGCACTCTGATCCCGGCACTGCTGGAGGCGATGCTGCGCGAGCCGTGGTTTGCCCTGCCGCCGCCGAAGAGCACCGGACGGGAACATTTTAACCTCGGCTGGCTGGAGCAGCATCTGCGCCACTTCCCTGGGCTGGCGCCGCAGGATGTGCAGACCACGCTGGTGGAGCTGACCGCCATCACTATCTCCCGGCAGGTGCAGCTCAATGATGGCTGCGATCGTCTGCTGGTGTGTGGTGGCGGCAGCCGCAATCCGCTGCTGATGGCCCGTCTGGCCACCCATCTGCCGGGTACCGAAGTGACCACCACCGATGCCGCAGGGATCAGCGGTGACGATATGGAAGCGCTGGCATTTGCCTGGCTCGCTTTCCGCACGCTCTCAGGCTTACCGGGCAATCTGCCTGCGGTCACCGGCGCGCGGGAAAAGAGTGTGATTGGCGCGATCTACCCGGCCAATGTGCTCTACCGGCGCTGAGATTCACTCTGACGATTCGGGGGCGAAGCGCCCCCGTTTGATGAAGGGATACGCCGTCTGTCAGGCTGCGCCCGAGAGATGGGTCAGATTGCGCACGCCGGTGATCACCGTGGCAACCATGGTTTCACGGCGGGTAATGACTTCAACCTGGTAATACCGGCTGCGATAGGCGATGGAATAGATGATGGGGTGGTATTTATTGCCTTCTCCATAGCGAGAATAGTGCGCTTCGAGCGCACGCGTTGCGGCCAGGATATGGGCGGGCTCTTTATCACCGCGGATGATGTGCTTCATTCAGTTCCTCAAATGCTGTCCCTGGGAGTCACGTTGCACGCTGTGCGCGCTGCGTCGGCCTAAACACTGAACATCTGACTGCTAAACATCGGGGGTAATAACGGGTTGATAATGGCTGACTTTGCAGCCGGGAGATGACAGAGAGATGAAGATCATCACCCGGTGCTGCTTATTTATTAGCAGCACCGGGCCGATCCGGCAAGGCGGGGCGGGACAGATTCGTCTAAATCGCAGACTGTGCGATGACGTCAGAGGATCTGGGTTGCGTTCAGTTCTGGCCAGGCGACCGCCGCGATGCCGTTAAGCTGCGGCCTGGCGAACAGATATCCCTGAAACTGCGAGACGCCTGCGGCTTCCAGCCACATCCACTCTTCCGGCTGTTCAATGCCTTCGGCGATAACGGAAATTTCCAGTGAGGAGCAGCATTTCAGGATCGCATGAATGATCGCCTGCTTAGGACCACTCTTGTGAACGCCGCTAATAATATTGCGGTCGATCTTGATCTTATCCGGCTGGATGCGCGTCAGCAGCGACAGGCCGGCAAAACCGGCCCCGAAATCATCCAGCGCCAGGCTGATACCGGCCGCCTTCAGCTGCTTAATCGCGGCTTCAAACTCATCAAGGCGGGAGATCACTTCGTTTTCAGTGAACTCCACCATGATCTGCTCAGGCACCAGACCCTGAGCGGCAATTTCATCCAGCAGGAACGGCACTGCATCAGGCACTTCCACCAGCGTCATCGGCAACAGATTAATCGAGAGCGTCAGCCCCTCAATGCCCAGCTGTTTAGCCTGGGCAAAGGCTCTCTTCTTCGACTGCAGATCGGTCAGGTAGATCTGATCGCGCGGCAGCTGTGCAAAATAGTCGAGCGGCAGTTCACCCTGTGGACCGCGCAGCAGCGCCTCCAGCGAGACAATTTCACAGGCAAGAGGATCGACAATCGGCTGAAAGGCAAAACTCACTTCATCAGCCGCAATCAGCGCCGCTTCACCGTCGCGTCGGGGTGATTCATCACGGATAAAGGTCCAGCTGCTGGCAGCCGGGATCTCGAAATAGTTCTCTTTTTCCCGTGCTTCGACAAAGGTCCGCAGAAACTGCAGCGCGCGATCGGCATAGGTGAGCTGGAATTTTGTGGTGCATCTGGCCAGCACTGCGTCCAGCACTGACTCTTTATCATGTTGCCGCAGGTCAAACAGCTCCATGCCCACGTTGCCGAAGCGGCGTGATGGCGCATAATCGCGCATCAGTTCCACCAGGTTATGATGACGCGGGTCCTGACAAATCCGGCTATAGATCGCCTTTACCGCCTGTTCCGGACCTTCCAGTACCTGGAAAAAATGCGTGCCGTTGAACAGCAAAATGCCGGAAATACCAGAGGATTCATTGATTTTATTAGCTTTTACCGCCAAATCGTTTAGCGATTTCACCGGTACGTGCCCGGCGATATGGCTGCGGTAAATGATTGTCGACAACATAAAGGCTTCCGGATTTTTTGTTTTTGTCCGCACACATTACCAGAAGGTTTATCAGCGGTGAACGAGGCCTGGCCGCCTTTATTGCTCCGGAACGCATTTAATTGTCAGCGGGCAGCAGAGCATCCCCGGCACCCAGCGCTCGCTGCAGGAAAACGGTATCGAGCCAGCGGCCATGTTTAAAGCCGACCGACCTCAGCGTTCCTACCAATTCAAAGCCCGCCGCGCAATGCAGAGCAACCGATGCGCGGTTCTCGCTGTCTCCGACATTAGCAATCAACTGACGGTAACCCGCCTGTTCAGCCCAGGCGATAGCGTGACGCAGCAAACGCGAGCCGACGCCGCGCTGACGAAACTGTGGATCGATATAGATTGAGTCTTCCAGCGTATAACGATAGGCGTGACGGGGACGGTAGGGCGCCAGATAACAGAAGCCGCGCACCTCGCCGTCACTCACAGCGATGAACCACGGCAGGCCCGCCTGCTGAATCTTATTCAGCCGCTGCGCCATCTCCGCTTCATCCGGCGCAACGGTTTCAAATGAGCCGGTGCCGTTAAGGACATGCCAGGCATAAATCTGCTGGATCGCCCTGATATGACGTGAATCCGCGTCAAAAATTTCCATTATCTCTCTCCTGGCCCTGCACGGTGATGCTGACTAAAAAACCACAATAAAGCGCGCGCTTTTGCCGCGCAATATGCACAGACCGCACCATAACGATTTCCTCTGACCGCGTCAGTCGGGGAAGAATGCTGAGGTTATTTGATCTGTTCAGCCTGACTGATTATTGGCTATTCAGTCTTTTCTGAAAACCGCGCCAGCATAATGATCCGCGCTGCGCTTACGGATATTATCCTCCGCCTGATCTCTGTGTAATAAATAAACAAGCAGAGCGGATGAAATTTGCCAGGAGACGCAGCGTGATGCGATTTGTTGATTTTCTGAATAGCAAGCAGGGGCTTCGTGAAGCCAGAAAATACTGTTTTGAATTAAATGGCGTGGTGCTGGGCCATTTCACTGCGCTGTTTCTGCATGATAACCAGGTTATTTTTACCAAAGATGGTAAGCAGTGCGCCGTGCCTTATTATCTGGGGCCGGAACAGGATCTGTTAAACCAGACGATTAATCCGAGAATTAATAATATCCGCGTTATCTGATTTATCAGCGCAGGAATGAAAACAGGCGGCTGTGGGTTTATTTGTTTTATTGCTTTCGCACAACCGATTAAACACCGATTCGCCGCAAAAGCGTGAACGTCGTTCTGGCCGTGCTGCCCAGTCAGGTCAGCGTTTTCTCTGTAACGTTATTTCAGCCGCAGCGTGCGGGTTTTTTTTGCCTTCAGAATCTGCGGTTTCTGGCGGCGCAAAAAAGAGCAACAGCAGCGCGCTGGCAGCAAACAGAACCAGAGTAGTGACCGCACCCAGCGCAGCATACCCCTGACCAAACAGCAGCGATCCCGTTACCTGGCCGACAGCCAGCATGAAAAACAACATGCCGACGCCGGTTGCAGGTTCCTCTTCGGTGGCCTGCGCGCCCCAGACCAGCAGCACCCCTGACAGCGTGACGTAACCGGCACCGCAACAGGCCACCGCTATCAGTAAGCCGACGGAATTACCGTGGCTGAAGGCGATGACCAGCAGTGGCAGCGCCATCGCTGACAGCGACAGCCGGTAAACGGCGTTCAGACCGATCCAGGCTGCGACCGGCCCGGTAGCCACGCCGATAATGCCCGCGCCGCCTGCCACCAGCCACAGCAGGCGGGTGGTGGCGGGTTCCAGGCCGACATGCTGGCGCAGCAGGGCTGAGCCGAAGCTCCACCAGGCGGCGCTCGCCAGGCCGGACACGAAGGCAATGGCGATCAGGCGGATCATTGAACGGCGAAACAGTTGCTGATGCCAGGGCTGGCGGGTCGCGCCAGCAGCGGCCGCCTCACCGGGCAGTGCGCGCATGATCGGCCATATAGACACCAGCGCCAGCAGGGCGAACAGCAGACAGGACGCCCGCCAGCCGCCCGGTAAGGCCGCCAGCACAGGTACCGTCAGCATGATTCCGCCACTGGTTCCGGCATTGAGCAGGGTATTGATGCGCGGCTGCCGGGCAGGGCTGATCCGCTGACTGACGGCGGCAGCCAGCGCCGGAGACGCCAGGCCAGAACTGAGTCCGGCGATAAACAGCCCGATCGCCAGCAGCAGCGCGGAAGAGGCACAGGCAAGCAGCAGCAGCCCTGTCGCTGCGCAGAGCGACGCCAGCAGTGCGGCGCGGCGCGAACCCCACCGTCGCGCCAGCGAGGCCGCCGCCAGAATGGTCAGGCAGTAAGCCACAAAGCTGCAGGCAGAGAGCAAACCTGCCCGCTGCGGGCTCAACGGAATATCGGCCGAAATCGCAGGCAGCATCAGCCCCCACGAAAATCTCGCCATGCCATAGGTCACCGCAATCAGGCTAAATCCGGTCAGCGCCAGTGCGCTCGCGGACCTCATTCCGCCGCGCCCTGCGGTTGCAGCAGCTGGATGGCCAGGGTGCCGGCCTGATTGGCGGCAGCATGACCGATAATCAGCGCCGAAGTAATCGCTCCTTCAAACAGCATCCAGATGGCGTCGCTCAGCAGCCGATTCTCTTTTCCCTGTACTGCGGTGACGCAGTCGCGAATGTAGTCACGCAGCGTGGTGCGAAAGGCCAGCGCCTGACCGGCGAGAGTGGCATCCCGCTCGGCATATTCGCCCCAGGCTTTGAGAAAGAAGCAGCCTTTCGCGCCATTCGCCTGCGTCCACTCGCCCAGCACCTGAAACAGCCGGGCAATCGCTTCTGGCTGCTGTGGCGCACAGAGGTCCGCCATAAAGCGTTGTTCCCGGGCGTGCATCACCGCAGCGGTCAGTGCCTCCCTGGAGGCAAAGTGATGGTAAAGCGTGCGCGTGGAGACGCCCGCCTCGCGGCAAATCTGGTCGGTACTGGTGGCGTGAAAACCGCTGGCATAGAACACCCGCTCGGCCGCCTGAATAATATCGTCTCTCTTTTTCATAGTTTAAAAGTAAACCGATCGTTTTACTTTTTCAAGGTGCGTTCACTTTTGTTGCGTGCGCCTTAACTGATAAACCTCACAGTCAGGCTCTGTTCCGGCTGCGCTTTTTTGAGGCCAGCAGATAATGACCGGACGATTATGCTTCAGTTTATGAGCGCTCATCGTTGACCTGACGGCGTCCACTTTTTGCCACAGCCAGGTTAATCCAACCCGTGTCATCTTCGGATGCGGTCGCAGGGGTTATTGAGTTAAAGTTTTGATTTTAATCATTTATTTTAGAATGATTTATCAGCGATATTGATTAGCAGGCTGAATGGGACTGGCGGCGGGGAGGCAAAGCCGGGGTTATGTCGCACTGAGCGACTAAAGCGACTCAGGTCTCTGAAAACGGCTAAATCTCAAAGTCAGTTTAACCGGTACAATAAAGTGGTTTTAAGCATAACTCTCAGTTAGTTTAATAAAGCTTCAGATAAAAACATAAGCCCTTACGAATTTTGTCGGTTTTTTTAAGATACATACAGCAACGATTAGGATGAATACCATGCTCAAAGCCAGTTATTATTATCTGTGCCCACGTCCCATGGGTGGATGGATTTTACACAAAGAAGGTTGCGTTAATCTGTTAAAAAGCGATAAGCGCGTGTTTATTGGTTCGCTTTATACCCGTCAACAGGCATTAACCGTTGCGAAAATTCATCACGCTAATGCCACTATGTGCAGTGTTTGCCTGAATAATTTTATCTGCCCCACCAGTAGTACGGTAATTAAGCCTGCGCGCGCCGCAACGCCAACCCGTCACACGCCTAAACATTAATTCCGCTGTCGCTACAGCGTGACGGCCTGGATCGGCAGATAATCAATAAGCCGTGAGTCGCGGCAATTAATAAACAGAAAAAAGGCAGCGTGAATACGCTGCCTTTTTGATTATATAGCGGAGACGATTAAGCCTGTTTAGGCTGGCCGTTAGAAGCGGTAATACCGCCGTCCACCGGCAGGTTTACGCCGGTAATATAACTGGCCTCATCGCTGGCAATAAAGACAATCGCACGGGCGATATCGTCCGCTTCTCCGGCACGCCGCAGCGGGATTCGATCGTAAAAGCGCTCCAGTAACGGCTGATTATCTTTCATATCTTCGGTTAAATCGGTAAAGGTAAAGCCCGGGCAGATAGCGTTGACCCGCACGCCGTCCGCGCCGTAATCCATTGCCAGGGCGCGGGTAAAGTTGGTGATAGCACCCTTCGCGGCGTTATAGATGCTCATGCCCCAGTCACCGCCTAAACCGGAAACCGAGGAGATATTCACCACGTTGCCTTTGCTGCGCAGCAGGGCGGGCATGAAATAGTGTACGCCGTGGAAGACGCCATCCAGGTCGGTTTTCATCAGCGTTTTCCATGCGTCAAGTTCGACCTCATGAATCCGGCCCTGCACGATCACCCCGGCGTTATTGACCAGCACGTCAACCCGGCCATATTTATCCAGTACTTTTTCTGACAGTTGTCTGACCTGGTCAGCGTCGGAAACGTCACAGGCAGCAACCAGATGATCGCCCGCAGCCAGCCCGGCATGGGTTTTTTCCAGCTTTTCCTGCGTCCGTCCCACCAGCACCACCGATGCGCCTTCTTCAGCAAAGCGTTTAGCTGCTGCTTCGCCAATACCGGAGCCGGCACCTGTCACAACCACAACCTTCTGCGTAAATCTGGACATTATGCCTCCTTGTCAGCATCAATATTCATCGTAAACAACCGGTTAAGCCTGGCAGTCACAGCCAGAAACTCAAGCGCAGCGCGAAATGCGCTGCGCCTGATTGCCTTGCCTTAACCCTACGGACGTCTGAACAGGGCGAAGCTGCGGCCTTCCAGCTCGAAATCCTTCTCTTTGGTGATCACCAGACCGCGCTTCGCGGTATCGCTGGTGGTCAGCTCCAGCACCCAGCCGCCTTCGCCAAACTGCGGAATCTGGAACGGCACATTGCCTTCAAACGGATTGAACAGCATCAGGACGTCGTGCCAGATGCCTTCTTCAGTTTGCAGGTCCGGCCGCCCGATGTAGACGCCCAGCGTTGAGCCTTCATCCCACTGTTCCGCCTGCTGGAAACCGCCACCGGCGTTGAACCATTTGATATCCATGCCATCGCGCCAGTTTTCACGGCGCAGCAGTGGCTGATCGGCGCGCAACTTCAGGATCTGACGGGTAAATTCACGCAGCGCCTCGGCGGACTCCGGCAGGTTATCCCAGTGAACCCAGGAGATTTCGCTATCCTGGCAGTAGCCGTTGTTGTTACCCAGCTGGCTGCGGCCAAACTCATCGCCCGCCAGCAGCATCGGGGTCCCGTGTGAGAAAATCAGAGTAGCGAGGAAATTACGCTTCTGACGTTCGCGCACCGCGTTAATGTTCTCATCGTCGGTCGGACCTTCCGCGCCGTAGTTGTAAGAACGGTTATCGTTGTGCCCGTCGTTGTTGTCCTCGCCATTCTCATCGTTGTGCTTGTCGTTATACGACACCAGATCGTTGAGGGTGAAGCCATCGTGAGCGGTGATGAAGTTGACGCTGGCCCACGGACGGCGACCGCGCTGGTCGTAGAGATCGCCCGATCCCAGCAGACGCGCCGCGAAGTCGGTCGAGACGTTGTTGCCTTTCCAGTAATCGCGCACCGTATCGCGGTACTGGTCGTTCCACTCTGCCCAGCCCGGCGGGAAGCCACCGACCTGATAGCCGCCCGGACCGATATCCCAGGGTTCACCAATCAGTTTTTTCTGTGACAGAATCGGGTCCTGCATCACGGCATCAAAGAAGCCGCCGCGTGGGTCGAATCCTTCGGGTTCGCGGCCGAGAATGGTGCCGAGATCGAAGCGGAAACCGTCGATATGCATCGATTCAGACCAGTAACGCAGCGAATCCATCACCATCTGCAGCACCCGTGGATGCGAGGTATTCACGGTGTTGCCGGTGCCGGTATCGTTGATGTAGTAACGATGCTGGTCGGGCAGGGTGCGGTAGTAAGAGAAGTTATCGATGCCTTTAAACGACAGCGTCGGGCCCAGCTCATTCCCTTCAGCGGTGTGGTTATAGACCACGTCGAGAATCACCTCGATACCGGCATCGTGGAATGCGCGCACCATGTCACGGAAGCCCTGAATACCGCGCGGACCGAAGTAACGGGTAGCGGGTGCGAAGAAGCCGAGCGTGTTGTAGCCCCAGAAGTTTTTCAGCCCTTTGTCCAGCAGATGCTGATCGTCCGGGAACCAGTGTACCGGCAGCAGTTCGACAGAGGTGATGCCCAGACTTTTGATGTAATCGACGGTGGATTTGTGGCTCATGCCATCGAAGGTGCCGCGCATTTCCGGAGGCAGCGCGGTGTTGAGCTGGGTGAAGCCTTTAACGTGAGTTTCATAAATCACCGTCTTCGGCCAGGGCACGTTGGGACGATGCTTATCCTGCCAGTCAAACTCATTCGGATCGATCACCCGGCATTTAGGGGTAAACGGCGCGCTGTCGCGGCTGTCAAAGGTCAGATCTTTGTCTTCGTGATAGAGGTCATAGGCAAAGTGCGCCTCGTTCCACTCAATGTCGCCAGCCAGTTCACGGGCGTAGGGATCGAGTAGTAACTTATTCGGGTTAAAACGGTGGCCGTTTTCCGGATCGTAGGGACCGTAAACGCGATAACCATACAGCGCGCCCGGTTGCAGCCCAGGCACATAGCCGTGCCATACCTCATGGGTAAATTCCGGCAGTTCCAGCCGGGCAATTTCGTTTTTGCCGCCTGGATCGTAAAGACAAAGCTCGACCCGCTCGGCATGGGCGCTGAACAGGGCGAAGTTAACGCCCTGACCATCAAAGTTTGCCCCAAGCTGATGGCTGTAGCCCGCCGTGATTTCAAAACGCTTACTGTTTGACATTTATGCCTCGTTATTCAATGACCAGATTGACGCGTTAAAAAAAACTTCCTGAAAACGGACCCTTACAGCGCCAGCAGCACGGCACACCAGCCCGACGCAAGGTTATCCAGTTGCAGCCGGTCACCGGGCACAATCTCGTTGCCACTCAGCAGATCGCGGTAGCGATGCTGGCTAAGTGAGGACGGCAGGGCGATTTCAGTCGCGGCCCAGCGGTCTGCCGGCGGCTGATCCAGCGTTTCCGGCAGGTGATTCAACACCAGCCGCGGGACAATCACGATCACCGCCTGATGCTGATGCTGACGGGCAAATGCCACTACCCGATCCTGATGTTCGCCGTGGGCGGTCAGCGGCAGATAGTCACCGTGGCGGAACAGCGATGGCTGCTGCTGACGCACTGCCAGCAAGCGGGCAATGGCCTGCTGATTGACCTGACCGCGCAGCCAGTGACCGTCATCCTGTTCCTGCTGCGGCTGGTCCAGCATCGCCGCCAGCGCGGCAAAATCAGGTTCGCGCCGGTTATCCGGATCGACCAGGCTGAAATCCAGCGCCTCACTGCCCTGATAAATATCCGGGACGCCGGGCGCGGTGAGTTTCACCACCGTCTGCGTCAGGCTGTTAACCAGTCCGGCCCGCACAAACGGCTGCAGGGCGGAGCAGAAATCGCGCAGGAAAGCGATATTGTCCGGTGCCAGCAGGTGACGGGCATAATCCAGGACCGCCTGTTCATAGGCATCGTTGTTGTCTGCCCAGTCGGTGCGTAATTTCGCTTCACGCAGCGCTTTTTCGACGTAAACCACGAAGCGCGCTTCCAGCGCCGCCAGTCCGGCAGCATCGTCGGGCTGCAGCGTCGGTGGCCAGACGCCGGCCAGCGCTTCATACAGCATCCATTCCACCGCCGGTTCCGGTGCCGCGCCATCTTTCAGGCGGACGACCTTCGCCTGATTCATCTCCCGCCAGCGGGCGACGCACTCTGCCCAGCGCTCCGGCGCTTCGGTCAGGGTATAGAGTCGGGCGCGGGCATCTTCGCCGCGCTTGGTGTCATGGGTTGAGGTGCCGGAGAGCGCGTCGGGCTGATGTTCGCGCCGCGCCTGCATTTCGGCATGAAACTGATCCAGCGAAAAGTGACGCGCCAGCGGTTCGGCACCCACTTCGTTTAACGCCAGCGCCATGTGCTGACGGAAAAAGAGGGTGTCCTCCACCGACTTCGCCATCAGCGGACCGGTCAGTTGCTGGAAGCGGGTGCGGAACTGGGCGGCGTCTTCGGTGGCGGCTGCCGTGACCTCGCCGCGCAGAATGCGCACCAGCAGGTCAAGCGCATCCGCATCCGGCGCGCTGGCACTGGATTTGACCTGGCTGACCACCTGTTGCAGCAGCGCGTTATCGGCAGGCGTCAGCCCCTGCGGCGTGCCGTAAGTGCGGTAAACCGGAAATGCCACCAGCAGTTCGCGCAGCGCGTTCTTCAGTTCAGCTTCCGGTTGCGGCGTGCCGTCGTGCCGGGCGATGCCGAGAGCCAGCTGCAGCAGACGGTTAAATTCACCTGCGAAGTTGCGATTAGCCATCAGTAACTTGGCCGCACGCAGCTCAGCTTTCATGTCGACCGTTTTGCCGATCACGGTCTGATAAGCCTTGCGCAGCGCACTGAGGCGATTACCGTCCACCAGCACATTCGCCAGCGCCGCCATAAACTCGTAGCCGGTGGTGCCGGAAACCGGCCACTCATCCGGCAACTGCTCGTTCTCGCCCAGGATTTTTTCTACCGTGAGGTAGCAATCGGGGCCAGCGGCCTGGCGTAACTGCTCAAGATAGCCGCGCGGATCGGCCAGACCATCGACGTGGTCGACGCGCAACCCCTGCACCGCGCCGCTGTGGACCAGTTCCAGGATCAGCTGATGCGCCGCATCAAACACCGCTTTATCTTCTACCCGAACCCCGACCAGGCCGGTCACTTCGAAGAAGCGGCGATAGGAGAGGTCGTTGGGTGCGTCACGCCACGACATCAGACGCCACGGCTGCTGGTCATGCAGCGCGGCAATCTGTGCCGGGTCGCGCAGGCCGAGCACCGCTTCTTCGCGGCCCTGCCAGGTGTGCGGGGCCAGCGGATAATAGTTGTCGTAGTAGGCCAGCGCCGGTTTGCCGCTCTGCGGGTCGCGCTGCACGCTGATCTCGCCGTTGGCCAGCACCGCCTCGAAGGTGTCGCCAAGGAACGGCAGCGTCAGGCGGCGTGACCAGTCAATGTCAAAGTAGTGGGCATACTGACTCTGTTCGCCGTGCTCGATCACGTCGCGCCACCACGGGTTCTCCAGCGAGGCGGCCATATGGTTGGGGACGATATCGAGGATCAGCCCAAGACCGGCCGCTTTCAGCGCCGCCGCCATCCGGTCAAAGCCGGCACGGCCACCGATCGAGGGTTCGATCTGGTTAACATCGGTGACGTCATAGCCGTGGGTGGATTCGGCGGTGGCGCTGAAGATCGGCGAGGCGTAAAGATGACTGATGCCAAGCTGTTTCAGATAGGGGACCAGCGCCGCGGCACGGTCAAACGTCATGCCGTTGCGGAACTGGATACGATAGGTGGCGGTTGGGATATTCATTGTGCGGCTCCTTGATCCAGACGAACCACAATCGACTCCGGTGCCAGTTCGGGGCTCTCCTGCGGCCAGGCAAAGATGGTCTCACCCGGCAGATCGGCAATCGGCTGCGGCCGGTCGCTGAGGTTGAGCGCCAGTGACAGCGTGCCCTCAGGGAAGTCCCAGCGCACCGCGAAGAAACCGGGCGCGGTGTTGACCACCTGACCACTGTTGCCGCCCGCGGTCTGCAGCAGCGGCACAATGTGCTGCTGGCGCAGTTGCAGCAGCCTGCGCGTCAGCGCCAGCCACTGCTGGCCTTCCGGCGTATCGGGCTTCTCCCAGTCCAGCTTTGAATCGGCAAAGGTCTGCGGATCGTTAGGGTCCGGCACGCTTTCACCTTCGTGACCAGCATGACCTTCAAACTCTCGGGCACGGCCTTCACGCACCGCTTTGGCCAGATCGCCATGGAAATCGGTGAAGAACAGGAACGGCTGCGTTTCGCCATACTCTTCGCCCATAAACAGCAGCGGTATGTGCGGCGACAGCAGTAACGTGGCCAGCAGCAACTGGGTACGTTCCACGCCGGCCAGGCTCACCAGCCTTTCGCCCTGGGCGCGGTTACCCACCTGGTCATGGTTCTGAATGAAGTCGACAAAGGCGACCGGTGGCTGGCTGCGGCTGTCAACGCCGCGCGGCTCGCCTGACTGCAGCGACACTTCGCCCTGATAAACGAAACCTTCCGCCAGCGCGCGGGCAACCCGCTGCTCCGGTCGATCGGCGAAGTCCTGGTAATAGGCATGCTTTTCGCCGGTCGCCAGTACGTGGACCGCATTGTGGAAGTCATCATTCCATTCGCCGGTAAACAGCGGTGCCTGACCGTTTTCATCGCGCGGATGCAGGAAGGTGACGTTGCGGCAATCTTCGGTGGTCAGGTGAATCGGCCGATCGGTAATCTCAGCCCGGATGCGTTCAGCAATCTCAATCAGCACATGTTTATCGGCCGGATCTTCGATCTGATCGATGGCGTCGAAGCGCAGGCCATCGAGGTTAAATTCTTTCAGCCAGTAGAGCGGGGCTTCGGTGATATAACGGCGCACCGCGTCAACGTCATAAGCGATGCCGGCGCCCCACGGTGTCTGGCGCTCTTTATGGAAAAAGTCTGGCGACAGCAGCGGCAGATAGTTGCCTTCCGGGCCAAAGTGGTTCAGCACGATATCCAGCACCACCGACAGGCCGTGACCGTGCGCCGCATCGACAAAGGCTTTGAAATCATCCGGCGTGCCGTAGGCGGCGTGCGGTGCATACAGCAGCACGCCGTCGTAGCCCCAGCCGCGATTGCCGCCGAACTGCGAAACCGGTAATACTTCAATCATGGTGATGCCGTTTTCCGCCAGCCACGGCAGTTTTTCAATCGCCGCCTGGAAGGTGCCCTGCGGCGTAAAGGTGCCGATGTGCAGTTCATACACCACCGACTCCTGCCACGGACGGCCTTGCCAGTCGGTGTTCTGCCAGGCGTAAGCCTCAGGATCGATCACCAGCGACGGGCCGTTGACGTCATCTTTCTGACCGCGCGACGCGGGATCGGGCACCGAGGTACCGTCGGCCAGCACAAAATCGTATTCGGCACCGGGCGCGACGCCGCCCAGCTGGGTTTCGAACCAGCCATCAGGCTGGCGTGTCATCTCAATATCTTTGCCGGATAGCCGCAGGGTCACGCGTTGCTGGCCCGTTGCCCAGAGACGGAAACGGACCTCATCGCCGGACACCCGCTCGGCGCCCCAGCTTTTAAAAAATGATTTGGATTCCATTCAGTTGCCTCGTTTAACCTGGAAATGCGCAATGATCGCCATCGCGCGGAAATGATGCCGATGATGCGAGCTTCAAAAACATAAACATGTCAGCGAGACCAGGATGCCAAATGGGTTGGCGCGTCTCTTCAGCCAGGATCCTGGACTGGTATTCAGCGTGATGCGGCGGGAAGTCAGGAATGAGACCGTTTCCACGCGGCATACGAAGAATAATCATAGACTAAGATGTCGCGATCGCAGGGCTGCGGGTCTTACAGAGGCGGGAATTTGCGTTAATGGCGTGGATTCGCATCCTCCGGGCGGTTCATCGTGCGCCAAAGCCGCGCAGAAAATCCTGCCGGAGCCGGTCGATTCCGTATAAGCTGGCTAACCTGCCATCGTCAGGCGTGCCGGACGACAGCAGTGCGAATTTATATTTTAAAAGGACCTTACGTGAGCAAAAATGCCCTGTTTGTGGCGCTACTGATGCTGTTATCTGCCTGCTCTAATCGCGTCGGGCACAATCTGGATACCGCGCGGCTGCAGCATATCCAGCCCGGCCAGACCAGCAAAGCGCAGCTGATTTCGCTGTTTGGTCAGCCGGACAGCGAGACGCCCTATCCGGATGGACAGCGTTTGCTGAAATGGACCTACAGCGAAGCGCGCACCCTGAACACCACCGAAGGGCAGACGCTGACGGTACAGATGAAGAACGATAAGGTGCTGAACTTTGCCCTGAGCAAAAGCTGACGCAGCGGTTCATCGCCGGAGCGGGGGAAGGCGGCGCACGGGACGCCGCCGTGGATCAGGTTACTGCGGGCCGCCAGGCCGGATATCGGCACTTCCGGCAGTACTTCCGGCGGCACTCTCTGCACGCGGCTGGGCCAGCCGGGCGAAATCCGAACCCGCCGGATGCTGATAAATCTGCAGATCAAAATAGCGGGCCATCGCGTAAATATATTCAAAAATCGCCGCCTGGGTATTCTCATAATCAGCCCAGAAAATAGATGAGGTGAAGCAGTAGATCTCCACCGGCAACCCATCCGGCGACGGCTTCAGCGGACGCACCACGATATACATCTCTTTTTTAATATCATCGCGCTGGGCCAGCCAGGCGGTCAGGAATTTACGGAACACCATCAGGTTAGTAATGCCGTTCTCCATAAACCAGCGGTCGCCGACCGCGTTGATATCACGTCCATCCAGCAGCTCAGTGATCGATTCGCTGGCGATGCGGATCTGGCTCATCGCCTGCAGCTTCTCCTGATTTACAAAGGTGATCGACTTCTGATCCAGATAAAAGCTGCGCATGATACGGCGCGCGCCTGAAGAGAACATCGCCTGCCAGTTGGTGTAGGTCTCGGTGAGGAAATTCTTGGTCGGGATGCGCGAGATGGTGTTATCCCAGTTGCGGATGGTGATGGTATGCAGCGCAATATCGATCACCTCGCCACTGATATTTCTGTCCGGCATCTCAATCCAGTCGCCCAGTTGCAGCACATCGTTGGAAGAGAGCTGAATATTCGCCACCAGCGACAGCAGCGTATGCTGGAAGATCAGCATCAGCACCGCGGCGACCGCACCCAGCGAGGAGATAATAATCGCCGGTGACTTGTTGGACATAATCGCCAGAATCATAATCGCGGCGATAATATGCACCAGGATTTTGCCAATCTGGATATAGCCCTTGATCGAGTGGTTCTTACGCTTCGATTTGCGCGAGTAGGAGTTGTTAACAATCTCCAGCACTTCATTGAAGAAGATCGACAGATAGACAAAAAACAGGATGCCGCAGATGGTCTGAATCGCCACTTTCAGATTCTCAGGCAGGCCTGGCATAAATTGCAGGAAATTGTAGACCACAATCACCGGCACAAAATTCGACAGCTTCTGAGAGAGCCGGACATCTTTATCCAGCGGAACGCCCTGTTTATGGCTGCTGAAAAAGACCTTTCTGATCACTTTGACGATGAAAAATTTGCAGATCAGGTGAGTGACCATCCCGGCCATTATCAACAGCAGCAGGCTGAAGCTGACCGACAGCACCCTGTTTCCCTCTATAAAACTCATCAGACTCTGAATGTAATGCATGATAACCACGTGCGAAAAATGTAAGGGGCGAATTCAACCACAGTGCGGCGCGGGTTGTTGAGCGCCGAATGCGTTTAGCGCGGGCGGCGGCCAGTTTTACCGATCCTGACGCTGAACAGCGGCAGATGCCGCGAAAAGTGTGCGCTTCCGCCCGATTATCCCGCTTAGCTACGCCTCGTTGCATCGCGGCACTCAGATAAAGCGCTTGCTAGCCGATAACTGCTTTATCTCCTCTGACATGAGCCTGCTGAAATGCTTAAAAATCTCAAAATAACCCACAGTATTCTCGCGGTACTTTTAATCTTTACCGCATTGCTGAGCCTGACCGGCTTTCTGCTGTATAACGCCGTCTCAAAAGCCGACCAGAACTTCGTGGCGGCAGAACAGCTGACGCTGCAACAGCAACACCTGAGCGATGCGGTAAAAACCCTGATTAAAACCCGCGTAACCATTAACCGGGTGGCGATTCGTTTTCTCAAAAACCAGCAGGACCCGGCGTCACTGGCCGCGATGGCGTCACTGCTGGATAAAGCAGGGCAGTCCGCCGCCGCCGCCGATGTTGAGTATCGTGCGTGGCAGGCGTTGCCACGCAAAGCGGGACAGGATGAGGCTCAGGCCGCTGAGGTGCAGGCCGCCTATCAGCAAATGCACGACACCATGCTGGCGTCGGTCAACTTCCTGAAGCAGGGCAACTATCAGGCTTACGGCAATCTGGAAGCGCAGGCCGCGCAGGATCGGCTCGACAGTGCCTATGAAGCCTGGCGTGCGGTCAACATTCAGCTGATGAAAAATACCTCTGAACAGAACCAGCGCAGCCTGACCGACGCGCTCTGGACCCTGCTGATCCTGGGTCTGGTGACCGGAGTGATCATTTTCGCCGTCTGGGTTGGATTACAAAAACGGCTTATCGGCCCGCTTAGCCGACTGACCGGCTATATCCGCGCGATATCGGCTGGCGATCTGACCTCAGATATTCAGCAGGAAGGCCGCAATGAGATGGGGCTGTTAATTACTGAACTGCAGCAGATGCGCGATGCGCTGGTGGTCACCATCACCTCGGTTGATGACGCCACGCGCTCTATCTTTACCGGCGCGGCGGAAATTTCAGCCGGCAGCACCGATCTCTCGTCCCGAACTGAACAGCAGGCGGCGGCGCTGGAGCAAACGGCAGCCAGCATGGAGCAGCTGACCTCGACGGTGAAGCTCAACGCTGACAATGCACAGCAGGCCACGGCGGTATCGAAACAGGCCTCGACCACTGCTACCCAGGGCGGCGAGACGGTGGCTCGGGTCATCGCTAATATGGAGCAGATCAGTGAAAGCTCCGGGCAGATCGCTGGCATCATTGCGATTATCGACAGCATCGCCTTCCAGACCAATATTCTGGCGCTCAACGCCGCAGTTGAAGCGGCGCGTGCCGGTGAGCAGGGCCGCGGATTTGCGGTGGTGGCGGGCGAGGTGCGTTCACTGGCAGGCCGCAGCGCCAGTGCCGCTCAGGAAATCCGTGGCCTGATCGATCGCTCAGCTGAGCGGATCAGAGCCGGGGCTGGCCATGCCTCTGAAGCCGGTAAGGCGATGGAAAGTATCGTGACCTCGGTCAGCCGGGTCACCCAGCTGATCGAAGAGATTGCATCCTCGTCGGTCGAGCAGACGCGTGGCATTGAGCAGGTCTGCATCGCGGTGTCAGAGATGGATGGCGTGACGCAGCAGAACGCCGCGCTGGTGGAAGAGTCGGCCAGCGCCGCCGCCTCGCTGGAAGAGCAGGCCAGCTATCTGCGTAAAACCGTGTCGGTGTTCAAAACCGGCAGCCTGCAGACGGCGTTTGCCGCCGAGCCGGTCCGGCCGGTGCTGAGTCCACTGCGTCCTGCTGCGGTCAGCCCGCAGGCGGATAACCAGAACTGGCAAGCCTTCTGAGTGGATGGCCGTCAGCCAGATGCTGACGGCCAGTGCCTGATAGCCAGGTTGAGCTCGTTGTGTTTGAGCTCAATCGGGAAGGGACTGGATTGCTGCGCAGCGATTGTAAAGGGTGAATGTTTTAAGAGTGAAGGGCGGACCTTAACGACTATTACTCATTTTTACTGACGCAGAATAAGAAGATAGCGATTGAGGCCCTGGCGAATAACTTCAGCGAATCACTATAGCCAGCTCAATCTACCGGTAGATAAATTCATATTTCACGATGTAAGTGCCAATATTATTTACACGAGCGGTTACCCATACTCCTGTCATTCCTTGCTTACGGTGATTGTGCAGATACTCTTTATTGATACAAAGCTGCTTCCATCTGCGGGTGTTCTGATCCTTTAGCCAGAGACCTGCTTCACAATGCCCGTACTTGCCTCTTGACGGGCCTGGGAAGACAACTTCATATTCCGATTCATAGCCTATAACATTGTCCGGGAAGAGATAAACATAGACATCATAACAATTTAATGACAACACAAAACCCAGAATAAAACCGCCACTGAATGCATTAAACAGAGATTTTAACTTTTTATTAAAAGTGTCCCTGCAGCAAGCCAGTGCCAGAATAATGATGCCCATAAACAGGCCGGATAAAATATAGGTTTTCCATTCAGGGACCGATTTTTTTAAAACTGTATCGTGGGAAATGCTTGTTGCCCACAATGTATACCAGCACCAGCCACCTAACAGAATGTATACCACTGCAGCAGTAAACCATTTCCTGAAATTATCTTTGAAATAAGTAATACTTTTCACCATTATATTCCCTTATTTATCAGTGAGTAATATTTCCACTTTTACGACATGTTCTCTTAACTTTAGCGTCTGGCGCAGCTTCCTGTTTCGGCTGGATTTCCACTTTGAGGGCCAGCTCAGGTTGTTGTTTAAGCTTTTAAGAAATTATCAGCAGAGATAACGGTTTGATCGTAATTCTCGCGCCGGAGAGTGAGGGAGACACCGGCCATAAATGATGGAAGAATAATCAGAACCCCTGTCATCAGTTATCTGACAAAGGCACTTAAAAGGATCACCTGATGTATGATATTCAGCTGACTGAGCGGCGTTATCATTTGGATAAAAATCGATGACAATACCTGCTTTTTTAACCCATGAGTTAGGTAGTTGCTGTTTCAGCATAAGATCTGCCAGCATGACCGTATAACGGTGCCCTGTATCATTTATCAGATCAGAATTTGCACGGCTTATATACATGGGAAATGTAAACTTCACTGATTTAAGTCCCTGGCCAATTGAAAATTGTTTCAACAGGCCTATAGTCCAGAAACCCTTGTAATCGTTGTTTCGACTGACAAAACTGCCATTCAGAGAATGGCTAATTCCTTTGAGCTCTCTTCTTCGTGCCATCGACCATTCCTGGCTGTTTTTACGCGTTCTAATCAGTTATTGAAACAGTATCGGTACGGTTGGTCCATCCTTTAACGTTTGTCATCCTGCCTCATCTGCCGTTTCTGACGAATGACACGAAAGATGTAAAGAGCCACGCCACAAACCCGACCCGCATTCGACCCGTCTCCACCGATAATACAATACACGCAGGCTACGGTCAGCGCGGATAAGCCGGCGTCTGATCAATATCGCTTTGCCTGGCTGCCCAGGCCTGAGTTTCCGCTGGGCGCAGCGTCCGATTGCGGTTATGTTGAAGCTTCAAATCGTGACTGCAAAGGAACTCAGCATGCCCGAATTTTTCTTTTTCAGGAAAGGCCGTCAGCTGGTGGCTGCCGACCGGAAGGACACCGCGGCAGCCGAACGGCTTAAAGCTGACGGCTACCAGAAACAGTTTGAGGAAATTATCGCGCCAGATGCGGAAAGGGCGCTGATCAGACTGCGGGATATCCGTAAGGATGCCGCCGATCTTGAATACGGTTTTCTGACCGGCGGGATATTCGGTGTCGTCACCTTGCTGTTCCGTGAAAACCGGGTCAAAAAGATGAAATGATCGGCGCATCTCTGGCTGCGGCAGCGTCGCTTGACGACCAGATTGTGAGCAAAAAAAAACCGCCCCGAAGGGCAGTTTTTACTGAGGAGCTGACACGCATTAGCGCGTCGTGATCGTCAGGCCGGAACCGACAGCGCTTTCTGGCTGCGTGACCAGACGCGGTGTGCCTTCATCGCCTGGATAAAGTCCGTCATCAGGGCACCTTCTGCTTTATCAGCCTGAACAATGCCTTCTTCTTGCTCCGCTTCCTCCAGACCGAACTGCGCCTTGAAGCGACGGGCGTCGCCTGACAGACCAATAACTTTCAGATGCTTGTAGGCTTCCAGCAGGAAGTAACGCGCATCACCGCTTAACAGCAGGGCGTCGATGTTGCCATCCGGCACGATCACCGCGTCGAAAGTCAGTGACGGCAGACCGGCGAAGGTGGCATCAATCGGCAGCACCGACCCATCATCGGCGCGTACCTGACCCATGTGCGAGGCCAGCAGTTTGGTATGCACGCCCACCGCTTTCAGTTCCTGCATAATCGACAGCACATCTGCCGCCTTCACGCCATCGCTGATCAGTAACGCAACCTGACGGCCCTTGATCTCACCATCCGGCGTGGCGTAGAGGCTCAGGCTGTCATCTTTGGTCAGGCCGTTAACCGCTTTTGGTGGCTGGATATTCAGCTGATCGGCGGTCAGGGCGAGTCCGAGATTATCCGCCACGCCTTTTGCCAGGCCGAGATCGATGCGTGCCAGATGATCAACCACCCGCTCACGGATATAGGCCCGCGCCACTTTGCTCAGCTCGAACGAGTAAGCGCCGATAATATGCTGCTGCTCGAACGGGGTCTGACTCAGCCAGAACAGGCGCGGCTGCGCATAGTACTCACCGAATGACGGGCTGCGCTCGCGCACTTTGTGGCCCTCGATGCGCTCCTGATAGCTTTCAAAACCGCCACCTTCAGCGGCTGGCGGGGTTTCACGCGGCCAGTTATCGTTAATGGAGTTCGGCTCGTAGTTGGCCGGGTTGGTGTCGATATCCTGACGGTGCATCCCCTGACGCTGGAAGTTATGGTACGGACAGGTTGGACGGTTGATCGGGATCTCGTGGAAGTTCGGTCCACCCAGACGGCTGATCTGGGTATCGGTATAGGAGAACAGGCGGCCCTGCAGCAGCGGATCGTTGGAGAAATCGAGGCCCGGCACGATATGGCCTGGATGGAACGCCACCTGTTCGGTCTCGGCGAAGAAGTTATCCGGGTTACGGTTAAGCACCATCTTACCGACGATCTCTACCGGCACCAGCTCTTCCGGGATCAGTTTGGTGGCGTCCAGAATATCGAAATCGAATTTAAACTCATCCTCTTCGGGGATCAGCTGCAGGCCCAGCTCATATTCCGGGAAATCGCCCGCTTCAATCGCTTCCCACAGATCGCGACGATGGAAATCGGGATCGCGACCGGTCAGTTTCTGCGACTCATCCCACAGCAGCGAGGCTTTGCCCGCCACCGGCTTCCAGTGGAAGCGGACAAAGGTCGCTTTGCCTGCGGCATTAATCAGGCGGAAGGTGTGAATACCAAAGCCTTCCATGGTGCGATAGCTGCGCGGAATGCCGCGGTCAGACATCGCCCAGATGACGTTGTGCATGGTTTCCGGCTGCAGCGAGACGTAATCCCAGAAGGTGTCATGGGCGCTCTGGCCCTGTGGGATTTCGTTGTGCGGCTCGGGTTTGACCGCATGCACGAAGTCAGGGAATTTATGCGCATCCTGAATAAAGAACACCGGGGTGTTGTTGCCGACCAGGTCAAAGACGCCTTCTTCGGTATAAAACTTGGTGGCGAAGCCGCGAATATCACGCACCGTATCGGCGGAACCGGCACCGCCCTGTACCGTGGAGAAACGCACAAAAACCGGCGTCACCTGATTCGGATCGCTGAGGAACTGCGCCTTAGTCAGATCTTTTAACGAGCGGTAAGGCTGGAAATAGCCGTGCGCCGCTGAGCCGCGCGCATGCACGATGCGCTCCGGAATACGTTCATGGTCAAAGTGCGTGATCTTCTCACGCATAATAAAGTCTTCCAGCAGCGTCGGCCCACGCGAACCGGCCCGCAGCGAATTCTGGTCGTTGGCGATGCGGGTGCCCTGGTTGGTGGTCAGCGGGCTGTTGGTGCCGTTTTTACGGCTGGCGTTGAGCTGGTCGAGTTTGGCATTGTGAGTCTGAGGGGCTTTCAGGCTGCCTGGCGCGGTGGGTTGTTTGCCTGGCGGGGTGGGTTCGGCGGGTGGCTGATGCGAACCATCCTGAGGTGCCAGCGAACCCAGACCCGGTTCTGATGATTCCGGACCGGTGGTGGGGGCGCGGTGGCTCAGTTCTTTCTTCTCTGTTTCTTTCGACATTAATCCATGCTCCAGCGGTTATTTTACTTTCGACGACACTAAATATAGAACAACCTGACCCATGCTGGGGTTAAGACGACACTTTAACTGCAATCGACGTGCTGATTTTTGACCGACTAAAATAGAACATTCATCTGTAAAGCACGCTGGCGTTTCGCTTATTACTGACCAACATTCACTATCTGGAGGCGGTTATGCTGAGTTATCTGTTCATTGGTGCGAATGACGTGGCGCTCTCTGGTCACTTTTATCGGGCAGTATTGCTGCCGCTGGGTTATCTCGCTGAGCCTGATGGCGAACAGCTGATCTTTTCGCTGCCGGAGGTGCCCGATCGGCAAAACGGGCCGGGTGCCGTCTATATTGCAAAGCCGTGGAATGGCGAAGCCGCACAGCCGGGTAATGGCCATATGGCGGGCTTTCGGGCGCCGACACGACAAATGATTGACGAGCTTTATGCGGCGGGCCTGCGGGCAGGCGGCACTGATGAAGGCGCGCCGGGCATTCGCGAGCGCTATAACCCGAATTTTTACGTGGCTTATCTGCGCGATCCGGCAGGCAACAAGCTGGCGCTGTTCTGTAACGATGATCCAGCCTACGCGTCGGTTTAATTGCCGTCGGGACGCATTCGCGATTGAAGTTGGTAATGTTATATCATAACATTGCAATTTGTTACTTCTATCGAGGATCGCGACGTTGGTAAATCATACAGTTAAGTGGGCGATGGCGCTGGGCGCGCTGTTCATCAGTCATCAGGTGGTGGCGCACGGCGGGCATTCGCACGGCAAACCGTTATCCGCCCTGGAGCAGAAAGCGGCGGAAGGGGTGTTCGCGGATGCGGATGTCAAAGATCGGCCGTTGTCTGACTGGGATGGCCTGTGGCAGTCGGTCTATCCGTTGCTGGAGAGCGGCGAACTGGACCCGGTATGGCAGAAGAAGGCGCAGCAGGATAGCAGCAAAACCGCCTCGCAGGTCAAAGCCTATTATCGCAAAGGCTACGCCACGCAGGTTGACACGATCGGCATTGAAAATGGCGTGATGGAATTTCACATCGGTGAGCAGGTCAGTGCCTGCCACTACCGTTATGCCGGCCATCAGATCCTGACCTATGCGTCCGGAAAGAAAGGGGTGCGTTACCTGTTTGAATGCCCGGAGGCTGACAGCAAAGCGCCGAAATATGTGCAGTTCAGCGACCATACAATTGCACCGCGCAAGTCAGCGCATTTCCACATCTTTATGGGTAACCGTTCGCAGCAGGCGTTACTGGAGGAGATGGATAACTGGCCGACCTACTATCCGTATCAGATGACCAACGCGCAGGTTGTGGATGAGATGCTGCATCACTGATAGCTCGCTTCAGTCTCTGACAGACCCGCCCGTAACGGCGGGTTTTTTATGCGGGACAGGTCGCCACTCCCTGGCGTACAAAATCCTAAAGCGCTTCACTCAGATCTACTTCGAGGTGCGCCGACTGACTTTACCGCCTTTCCGGCCAGCTTCCCTGGCTCTTTCAGGATCGTTCTTGAAATTGCCTCCGCTGGCTTTGCCACCGGCACTTCCAGCTTCACTGGCACGGTCCGGGTCATTGGCAAAGTTGCCTGCACCACCCCGGTATTTCTGTTGTGTCATAGATAGGCCTCGTATCAGGTTCCGTAGATAAGAAGGACTAGCTAGTCACAGGGTTAAGTTTAGTTTGCAGGCTGGATTATGCCAGCTAAAGAGCAGGATGGCCGCCGATCGCGCGCTGCTAATCTGTTGATTCTATAGCTGAATAAGCGAAGCCTCAGCCAACCCAGGCCGGCCGACGTGAGACAGGGATTCCCTTTACCACCTGCTGATACGACTCTTCTGTCAGCTGCTGGATCAGGCCCGCTGATAGCCCGTCGCCAGGGTAGACGGTGATCCAGTGGCGCTTATTCATATGGTAACCGGCGGTAATTGTGGCGTAGATCGCCCGGTGCAGTTCCGCCTGCTGCGGCTGGCATTTCAGGGTAATGATCGGCACACCCCGCAGCGTAGTCAGCAGTAAAAATACCTTTCCGCACACTTTATAAACCTGATGTTCCGGCCCAAACGGGTAACTGCACTCGGCGGCAGGCAGCCGCTCGGCGGTCTCAATAGCGATGCGCTGGATATCAGCACCCTGCATAGCGAATCTCCTTTTATCCGGTCATTGTCTGAAAGCCCGGCCTGACTGGCTGAGTCACTGAGGCCTGTTACACTTCTGATAAGCATAAATCAGGAGCAGACATGAAATTAGGCTTTGCATGTAAGTATCTCAACAGCGATGGCAAACAGTTTTTCCCGTTCCGCGCCACCACGCGTAAACGGTTTCTGAGTTTACCGCACGAGCAACGTAATCAACTGATTTATGAGATCTCCGTAACCAATCTCAACCAGCTTTATTTGACGCTGGAGCAGCTGGCAACCTTGCCGGAGCCATTAAGGATGATGCGCATCGGCAGCGATCTGCTGCCGCTCTATACCGTACCGGAAGCGACGCCGCTGTTTGAGGCATTTTTACCCGAGCTCTATCCGCTGTTCGCCCGCTGCGGTGAGCTGGCGCGTGCGCATCAGATCCGGCTCTCGTTTCATCCGGGACAGTACACGGTGCTGGCGTCAGATAATCCCGATGTGGTCACCCGCGCGCTGCAGGATGTGGAGTATCACGCGCTCTGTGCCTGTCTGATGGGCTATGGCAAATCTTTTCAGGATTTTAAGATCAACATTCATATGAACGGTAAGGGAGGGTTCGACGGTTTTAAACGATCGTTCGGCCAGCTGAGTCCGGAAGCGCGGCTGATGCTGACGGTGGAAAACGACGAGATCTCCTGTTCGCTGGATGATGTCCTGCAGGCCGCGGCACTCTGTCCGGTGGTGCTGGATATTCATCATCACTGGGTGAAAGAGAACGCGTTTATCCAGCCTGACGATGCGCGGATCGCGCCGGTGATCGCCTCATGGCGCGGCGTACGACCGGTGCTGCACTACTCGATTTCACAGGAAGGGATTATTCCGCAACAGGGCTGGCCGGATCAGCAACAGCTGGGCGTATCGAAAAGCAAGCTGCGGGCGCACTCCGATTACTACTTCAATGCCACGCTCAATGACTGGGCGCTGTCGTTTCAGGCGTTCGACATCATGTGCGAAGTGAAAATGAAGAATCTGGCGCGGGAACAGCTCTACCAATGGGCGCAACAGCAGCAGCGGATAGCCTGACCGCTGCCGCTGAGTTTCCCCTTACCGCACGGGCAGTAAGGGGAAGCGACATCAGATAATCGCGACACCGCCGGTGACGGCAATGGTGGCGCCCGAAATATAGCTGGCTTCGTCGCTGGCCAGCATCACATAGGCCGGGGCCAGTTCGGCAGGCTGACCGGCCCGCTGCAACGGCACTTCACTGCCGAAATTTTTCACCTGCTCAACCGGCATGGTCGACGGGATCAGCGGCGTCCAGATCGGTCCGGGTGCCACCGCGTTGGCGCGGATGCCTTTATCAGCCAGCATTGCGGCCAGGCTACCGGACAGGTTGACGATAGCCGCTTTGGTCGCCGAATAGGGCAGCAGTTTCGGTTTCGGCTGGTCGGCGTTGATCGAGGCGGTATTAATGATCGAGCCGCCTGGCGGCATATGCGGCACGGCGGCTTTGGTGATGCGGAACAGGGCGTAAAGATTGGTTTTCATCGTCCGATCAAACTCGTCATCGCTGATCTCGTCCAGCGATTCGCGCGTCATCTGAAAAGCCGCATTATTCACCAGGATATTGATCTCGCCGAACGCCTCTACCGCTTTATCAACCAGAGCGGAACAGTGAGTCGCTTCGGTAATATCGCCAGCGACCAGAACCGCTTTCTGGCCAGCCTCTTCAACCAGCCGGGCGGTATCCTGTGCATCTTCATGCTCATCAAGATAGGAGATCAGAACATCGGCCCCTTCGCGGGCAAATGCGATGGCGACAGCGCGGCCAATGCCGGAATCACCGCCGGTAATAATGGCTTTTTTCCCTTTCAGGCGACCGGAGCCCTGATAACTCTGCTCGCCATGATCGGGCTGTGGCTGCATAGCCGCAGTCTTACCGGGCGGCGTCTGTTGCTGTTCGGCAAAAGGGGGTTGCGGGCGTTGAGTCGATGACATGAATATTCCTCCATAAAAATCCGTTAGCGTAAAACAACCGGTCAGGGTTACACCGCGCAGTGTGGCCCTGACCGGCACGCCTGCGTCAGTTAAGGCTTCGGTGATGCAATGCCGTCAATCTGCTCTTGCTGCGCCCCCGAGCCTGGACGGGCGTTACCCAGCAGCGGCTCATCGCCAAGGATCTCCGGCTGCTGTTTGGCGCTGAACTGGCCGTGACCGTCGTAGGCCGGGCCATTGCTCCAGCGGCCTTCCGGCAGCGGTTTATCCAGTGAGGTGTTGAGACAGTAGTAAGAGTGCTCCTGCGCCTCATGCTCCTGCGGGAAGCTGTTCGGAATCGGCAACGAGGCATTCAGGCCGCCCATCTCTTCGATCACCGCCAGCCATTGCTGCTGGTGCATGGTGTCGCGAGCAATCAGGAACGACAGGAAATCCTTCATCCCTTTGTCTTCCGTCATATTGTACAGGCGGGTCGCCAGCACACGGCCGGTCGCTTCTGCAGTCACGTTGGCCAGCATGTCAGCCGCCACGTTGCCGGAGGCGTAGATATGGCTCATATCGAAGGGAACACCATTGGCATTCACCGGCAGGGCCGCCAGACCGGAAGAGAGGATATGGCGCGGGTTCATGCCGCCCAGAATCGCATTGACCACCGGATCTTTCGCCGAGGCTTCCTGGTAAGAGAGCGGTGCGCCCTCAAGGTTAAGTGCCACCGCATAACCCAGCATTTCGATATGGCTGAGTTCTTCAGTTGCGGTAGAGATCAGCAGATCCCGAATCCGGGCATCGCCACGCGCGCCCATCGCCTGGAAAAAGTATTGCATCGCCACACGAATTTCACCTTCTACGCCACCGATGGCTTGCTGTAACAGCATGGCAAATTCTGGATCTGGTTTCTCGACGCGAACCGGGAACTGGAGTTTTGATGAATGATGAAACATGATTATTTTCCTCGTCAGTGTTTACACTCGATGCAGGAAAAAGCCTGGACAGGGATAGCGAAAAAAGAAAGCGTAACGAGAGCAATTAACCGGCGAGTCAGGGGCGATAAGCGGCAAAAAAGCGGGAAAAGGCGATTAACTACTGGTCCGTTAGTGAGGAGAAATCAACCTGCCGGCAGGATGCTTATGGCCTGAAAAACGGGCGTAAAAAAGCCCCGCAAGCGGGGCAAATTCTGGGAAGGAAAAGCATCCGTGCTAATCAGTGATCCCTCACAACAGACACAGGATGTTTAGCTGTTACTAGTCGACGACGCGCTCTGCAGAACATGTTCCAGCGCCTGGCGATAAATATCCTGTTTAACCACGTCACGCTCACTTTCCAGGCGGTGAATCAGGCCCAGTACAACGTCTTTATCGGAAACGTGGGTTTTATATTGCGCGAGTTCAGCATGGACAGCTGCAATCACTTCTTTCTCGCTAGTGACCGGAGTGCCAGAGTTCATGAAGTATTCAGAAATCTGAGACTCTGTATTGATTGTCGTTTGCATATCAGGCCTCATCAAAAAGGGGGTCAGTGCGCCAGATCAGGTCCGGTTAACGGACGACGCAAAAAAAAGAGCATCTGAAGGTGGAAATCCACGACACCTTCAGATGCGGTGCAATGCACCTTTCGTTACAAGTGACTTAACATCACGGCGTAAAGCTATACAAGAATGACAAAGTTGTACAACGAAATTCGCAAAATTTTATCTGGTCGGTGCTGTATATTAAATGCATGTTTACAGGATTTAAACAAAATCCCTGGTTAATGTTGTTTATTTACAGCCTGTTGAAATTATATCGTCTCGCTTTCTGCGTTTTTTTTATCAAATTTTTTGTTCAGACCTTTTTGCTAAAGTCTGTACTTCTGCCGTCTTTTTCATGAAAACCTGTACAGGTTTAGCCAGGGAAAAGCGGCTCTCCTGACGCTGGCAGCGTTCACGATCGTTGCAATCCTGGCCGCCCGATCCCTGAGTCAGCATAATTCACTTCACACCCGTTACTCAGAAGGCTAAGGTTGAGCGCTTACTTAATCAGAAGGAGATGATCATGGTTAATGACTACTTTGCACTTCCGCCTGCGGGCATCACACAAGAACAACATAAGCGCACGGTGGCAGTGGCGGCTGCGCTGGCAGTAGCAAAAGAGTCGGTCAGCGCATCAACCTCGGCGACTGGTTCAAAAACGGCGTGGGATCTGCAGGCGGTCGCCAATGAAATCGCTAATCTGGCCGATGCGATTCAGGATGCCCTGGAGAGCGATAGCGAGGTATAAGCCTGCCGTTAACGTGCTGTCACCTTATGCCCGGCGGCTGGCGCGTTGGAAAGCAGGGGATACCCGGCAACGTCATCGCTGCCGGGTATTGGCTTATTCTATGGATGGTGGCTCATATTTAATGTACTGACGCAGGGTGTCATGGATCGCCCGATTATCCCCTTCATCCAGCCCACGATCGGCATATTCTTTCGCCAGCGCCGCCAGCACATCATCAAATTTACCCTTGTAATTGAGATTATTGAGTGCGATCTGCTGACCCAGGATCGCTTTTAATACGGTGGTCTCAACTTTCAACTGACGGACTTCGTTTTCAAGATGCGTGATGCGATTGTCGTCTGACATAACACCTCCATGATTAAAACCGCAGAATAACCATGCCACGCCGGATATTCAAACAACGGTGGCAGCAGAGAAACGTTGTCAGATTTTCCTTAAGTCAGCATCATTCATTAGCCACGACGATTAATGTAAAACTCACGCCGCTCAGGTCATGCGGCGATAGTGACCACTTTCTGCTGAATATGACGTCAGGGTGAAAAAAAGCCACAAAAAAAAGTGCATTGTCTTCAACCCCTTCGCTTAAACCTTTTCCGTTACGCTTGATTAAAAGGGGGATTCGATATTACTGTGTTTATATACAGTTATCTGGAAAAGGAGTGAAATTGTGGAATTCATCAAACCTGCGGACCTCCGCGCCGTCATGCCATTACCGTTATATATCGAACGCGTTCCCTGCGGCTTCCCTTCACCGGCGCAGGATTATGTCGAACAAAGAATTGATTTGAACGCACTGATGGTTCAGCGGCCAAGCGCTACCTATTTTGTCCGGGTCAGCGGCGAATCGATGATTGACGCAGGGATTAACGACGGCGACATGCTGGTGGTTGACAGTTCACTTACCGCCGCGCATGGCGATATAGTGGTTGCCGCCGTCGACGGTGAATTCACGGTTAAACGCCTCCAGCTTCATCCCTGCCTGCAACTGATGCCCATGAATACCCAATTTAAGCCGATCGCCATCAAAACCGAAGAGGCGCTTG